>Red_p1__coassemble_96_pt1 | contig 83557 bp, 85 predicted proteins | sample Red_p1__metabat2_low_PE_033 | metagenome-assembled genome bin Red_p1
ATATCATATTTTTTAAATAAAGTAAAGGAATTAAAAAGAAATTAGTGTATAAATAAAAAAGAATATTTTATCAAAAAACGACGAAAATTCAAAATTTGACATTTAAAAATAAAAGTAGTATAACTATTAACAAGAAAAAGGTTTTTATAAACTACAAATTATATCAAAACAATACGAAGTGAGAGGTGATAATTTTTATGAAAACTTTAATAAAAAATGGTCAACTATTAGATATTAAAAATGGGTTTAATAGAAAAAAAATGGATATTCTAATAGAAGACGGAATTATAAAACAAATTTCTGAAAAGATAGATGAAGAAGGTTGTAAAGTGTTAGATATGGATGGAAAGATAATTTCTCCAGGATTTATAGATATCCACGTTCATTGTTTTCCACATAATACCGCTATAAGTTCAGACCCTGATGATATAGGAGTAAAAAAAGGAGTAACTTCTATTATAGATGCTGGAACATCAGGAGCAAATACAATAAAAGATTTTTATGAAAATTTTATAACTAAAACTAAAACAAGAATTTTTGTTAATCTAAATATCGCATCAGATGGATTAAAAACTTTGAGTGAACTTAGTGATATGAATAATATAGAAGAGGAAAAAATAAAAGAAGCAATAGAAAAATATTCAGATGTAATAGTTGGATTAAAAGCAAGAGCTAGTGGTTCAGTGGTAAAAGAAAATGGAATTAAACCTATTGCAGAGGGAAAAAGAATAGCTTCAAAATATGGTCTTCCTGTATTAGTTCATATAGGAAATGCTCCTCCAAAAGTAGAGGAAGTTTTAAACTTATTAGGAAAAGGAGATATAGTAACTCATTGCTATCACAATAAAGTGACAGCTTTAGTGAGAAATAATGAAATAATTCCAGAGGTAAAAGAAGCTTTAAAGAGAGGAGTACTCTTTGATGTAGGACATGGTTCAGAAAGTTTTTCATTTGATAAAGCAAAAGAGGGATTAGGATTAGGATTTGAAGCTGATATGATAAGTACAGACCTTTATGGAAGAAATATGGTATCTCCTGTTGGAAGTTTGGAAAATACAATAAATAAAATATTTTATTTGGGAGTTCCATTAGAAAGATGTATAGAAAAAGTTACAAGTATACCAGCAAAAACTTTTGGAATAAAAAAATTAGGAGAATTAAAAGAGGGATATTTTGGAGATTTAACTATATTTGATCTAGTAGAAGATGGAAACTTAGAACTTACAGATAGTGTTAAAAAAACAGTGGTGTCTAAAAAATATATAAAAACTAAGTATATATTTATAAAAGATGAATTGATAAATATTTAAAAGGGGGGATAAAATGGAACAACTGTTAAAGGACGTTCAAAACAGATTAAAAATGGAAGATGAGGAATTTAATAGTTATCTAGATGATGTTAAGCATACTACAAAAATTTTAAAAGAAGAAGGGGTAGAGTTTTTACCAGATTTTAAACTTGTATTTTATGCTCATATAGTAAGTTTAGCAAAAAGATTAAAAGAAAATATTCCATTAAACTGTGGAGATGATTGTCCAGAGGATGAAGTAGAAAAAGAAGCAATAACTATTTCTGAAAAAATTATATTTCCATTAGCTGAAAAATACAAAAGAGATTTAGAAAGAATGGAAATTATATTGGCAGGAATTCAGTTACAACTTGCTTTAGAAATGCAAAATGAAAATTAAAAATAAAAATATAAAATAAAATTAGGAGGAAAAAATGGCAGAAATATTAGTGGTAATTGGACACAGATTAGGTAAAGGTCAAAATGTAGCAAAAGGTGTAGAAGCAGCAGGAGGAAAAGCTATTGTTATTCCTGGTATGGCAGCAGATATGAAACTTGGAGATGTAATGAAAGAAAATAATGCAACATTTGGAATTTCTTTTTGTGGAAGCGGAGGAGCTGGAGCTATAATGGCACAAACTAAATATGGTTATAAAGCAACTTCTCATTTAAGATCTGTAGAAGCAGGGGTAACTGCAATAAAACAAGGATATCAAGTTGTAGGATTTGGATTTTTAGATACTGAAGAACTTGGAAGAAGATTAGTTGAAGAATACAAAAGGGTAAATGGAATAGCATAATAAAATAAGGAGGCATAAAATGAGAGAATCAAATCTACAAAAAGAAATAAAAACTTTAATAATAGAAGAATCTGGAAAAACAAAAGATGAAGCATTAGGAAGAGTTTTTACAGTATTTAGAAAAAAAGTACAAACTGAAGTAGATGGAGTCATAATCAAATTAGAACCTTTAGAAACTTATTTACTAGAACAAAGAGAGGAGAAAAAGACTGAAAGATTCTTGGAACTTTTTATGCCAAGAGAAAAAACTACATATTTTATAAAGCTAGAGATAGAATATGAAGTAAAATACATAAAACTTTAAGAAGGAGGAAAAGATGTTATATATAATAGTAAAATCGTTAATAATAGGATTTATAGGAGGAGCAGCATTAACAGCTGGAGCAGCTAGAATGTTTCATACTCCCAACTCACAATCAATGGGAGCTTTTAGAACTTTAGGAGAATTAAATGCTTGTCAAGGAGATACGATGGCACATTTCTCATTTGGACTAGGATTTCTTTTTAACTCAGCAGCAGCTGTAGTAGCAGCAGGTGCTCTTACTCAAGATGTTTTTCATAGAGTAATACCTAACTTTGCAGCAGCAGCTTTACTATCAAAAAATAAAAAAGTTGAAGAAACTTTATATGATCCATTTAAAATGGGAGTGGCAGGAGGAATTATAGGTGCAGTAGTTGTAGCGTTCTTAAATACTTTGGCTTCTCTTATACCAGCACAACTATCAGAAATAGCTTCTAAAATATTATCTCCAGCAGCAGCTTTAATGATAAATCCAGTAATGCCGATAGTGTTCTGGTTAGCAGCTTTAGATGCAGGAAAAATTACTGGAGTATGGGCAACTGTTTTAGGAGGATTAGCTCATATGATAATGGGAAATGCAGTTCCTGGAATAGTTTTAGGAATACTTATAGGTCAAACAATAGATGAAAGTGGTTATAATAAATCAGTAAAAATTATGATTAGTATAGTTATTGTGTTATTTGTTGTTATTGCTTACTTTAGAGGGTTTTTTGTGAAACTAGGTTTATAGTTTAGAAGGAGGAGTTATGGAAAATAATAAAAATAAATTTTTACTTGCTGATATATCATTTCCATTATTAGTTGGAATGGCTTGTGCTGCAATTTTTGCAGGGACTCATATGTATGTTGTTCATGGAGTAGGAGCTTTTAATGAAATTTTCGTTGTAAAAATGTTAGACCAAGGTCTTAGTGGTGGAGATTATGCAGCGGCAGCAGGTTTTGCAGCAGGATTTTTAATAGCCAGAGTCTTAGAAGGACCATTAGTAGGATTATTAGATGTAGGTGGATCTTTAATGACAGGAGTAGGAGTAGGAATACCAGCATTACTTCTTGCTTCAGGAATAGAAGCACCTGTTAAAAATTTCCCATTAGCTCTTTTAACAGGAGCAGCTATTGGAGTTATAATTGGAATAATAATTATAGCAATAAGAAAAGCTATGCCAGAAGGAATGTCAGCTGGTGGAACAGGAATAATGATGGGAGCGGGAAATGCGACAGGAAGATTTTTAGGACCATTAATTATTTTATCAGCTATTCAATACAATATCCCAGCAGGAGTAGGAGCATTTTTAGGAGCAGCTTTATTCTATAAATATGATAGACATATAGCTGGGGGAGCTATAATAGGTGCTATGCTTATAGGTGGGCTTGCATTATTTTTCTAGATAAAATTGGAGATGAGGATAATGAACATATATGAGAATATAGGTTTAAAAAGAGTAATAAATGGAAGTGGAAAAATGACAGCACTAGGAGTATCAAAAGTAAGTGATACAGTTGCTGAAACAATGAAACAAGCAGGTCAAAATTTTGTTGTAATAGATGATTTGATTGATAGAGTTGGAGAATTAATATCTAAAGTAACAGGAGGAGAAGATACTTGTGTAACATCTAGTGCTTCTGCAGCAATAGCTCTTTCTGTAGCTGGATTAATCACAGGAAAAAATATTTCTTATATAGAAAGATTACCAATAACAGATGGGTTAAAAAATAAAGTAATTCTTCAAAAGGGTCACGCAGTAAATTATGGTGCTCCAATGACTACAATGATAAGGCTTGGGGGAGGAGTACCAGTAGAAGTAGGTTGTAGTAACGAAGTAAAACCAGAACATGTAGAAGAAGCTATAGATGAAAATACAGTTGCTCTTCTTTATGTAAAATCGCATCATGCAGTTCAAAAGGGAATGCTTTCTATAGAAGAGATGGCAGAGATAGCTCATAAAAATAATTTACCTTTAATAATTGATGCAGCAGCAGAAGAGGATATAAAAAAATATCTTCAAAAAGGTGGAGATTTAGTTATTTATTCAGGAGCAAAGGCTCTATGTGGACCAGCATCAGGATTTGTAACAGGAAAAAAAGAGTATATTGATGCTATAAAAATGCAATATAAAGGTATTGGAAGAGCTATGAAAATAGGAAAAATGTGTATGATGGGACTTTTAAAAGCCGTTGAAGAATATGCAGACAGAGATGAAAAATTAGTAGTAGCAGAACAAATGAGGTTAGCTAATCTTCTAATAAAAGAGTTAGAAGATGAACCAAAAGTAAATACTTCAATAGTTCAAGATGAAGCTGGAAGAGAGATTTATAGAGTTCAAATAAAATTAAATGATAAACTAACTAATATGACTGGAAAAGATTTTATGAAACATTTAAGAGAGGGAGAAGCAGAAATTCATGTAAGAAAACATTATGCTAATTTAGGAATAGTAAACGTAGATATGAGAGCTTTAACTGATGATGATATTGTTTATATTGCAAAAAGAATAAAAGAAATTTTAAAATAAATTGGAGGAAAAAATGCAAACAAAAATAAAATTTTATAAAGACAGAGTGGCAGTTAATTTTTTAGCAAAAGATAAAAAAAATGGAAAAGAAGTTTTTGATGCAATAGATGGATATACAGCAATTGGAGTATTATCAAAACAATTTTCAACTGTAGAAGAGGGAATTGAATATGTTAAAGATTATATGCAAACAGTTCCAGTAGTTTCTGTTGGATTAGGAGCAGGAGATCCAGCACAATTTCAAAAAGCAGCATTAATAGCAGCAGCAACAGATCCAGGACACGTTAATCAAGTATTTACAGGAGCAGCTTACGCAGCAGGAGCATTGAAAGCTTTAGGATCAGAAAATACAGCAATAAATGTACTTATGAGCCCAACAGGAATAGTTGGAAAAGTAAAAATTTCTACTGGGGAACTTAGCTCAAAAGAGGAACCAGCTATTGTTGATGTAGATACAGCAATGGCAATGGTATTAGATATGAGAGCTCAAGGAATAAAATATTTTCCAATGGGTGGATTAAAATCTAAAGATGAATTAAAAGCTGTAGCAGAAGCTTGTGCAAGACACGGAGTACCAATGATGGAGCCATCAGGTGGAGTAGATTTAAGTAACTTTAAAGAAATTACAAAAATATGTTTAGATGCTGGAGTAGAAAAAGTAATGCCTCATATTTATGGTGCTGTAATAGATAAAGAAACTGGAAATACAAAGGTTGAAGATGTAAAAGCAGTATATCAAATGGTAAAGGAACTTTTAGATTAATATGAAAAGACCAGAACTTATCATTTTTGATATGGATGGGTTACTTTTAGATACTGAAAGAATTGCAAACGAGGCTTGGATAGAGGCTGGAAAAAATAGGGATATAAAAATTACGGGGGACATCCTTAGAAAAATTAAAGGTGGAAATAGAGAAAATTCTATAAAAGTTTTGAAAGATATCATTAATGAAAATGAATTATTTGACTTTATAGAAGAAAAAAGAAGAATTCAAAGACAAATAATAGAAAAAAAGGGAATAAATTTAAAAAAAGGAGTTTTTGAATTATTAACTTTTTTAAAAAAAGAAAATATAAAAATGGTAGTGGCAACATCGAGTGAAAAAAGTATAGCAGAAAAAGAATTAAAAGATACTAAAATATATGAGTATTTTGATGAATTTGTTTTTGGAGATGAGGTTAGTAATAGTAAACCACATCCTGAGATATTTTTAAAAGCTTGTGATAAGTTTAAAGTAGATCCTAACGAAACTTTTGTATTAGAAGATTCAGTTTTGGGATTGAAAGCAGCTATATCTGGGGGAATAAAATGTATAGTTGTAGAAGATACAGTTAAATTTACAAATGAAGAAAATAAGCTACCATTTAAAAAGTTTGAAGATTTAATAAAAGTTAGGGACTTTTTTATAGAATTCTTTTAGATTAAAAAACCTCTCTTAAAAAGGGAGGTTTTTTCTTTTGTTAAAAATTACTAGATTTTTTCTTTAAATAATAGTAACATATATTAAAAGGATTAAATATTTTTAAAGGAGAAAAGATGAGTACAGAAGTGATAATGAGATATAGAAATGAAACTGTAGAAAAAATAGCTGGAAAAAAAGAGTTTGTATGGATAAATCCTAACGAAATAGATTATTCAGAATATGAAAAAGAACTTCCTATATCTGATGAAGAACTTAAAGATGCTGAAGAACGTCTTGTAAGATTCGCTCCATTTATTAAAAAAGTTTTTCCAGAAACAGCTGGAACTAATGGAATAATTGAATCACCTTTAGAACCAATATTTGCTATGCAAAAAAAACTTGAAGAAAAATATCAAGTAAACATACCTGGAAAATTATATTTAAAAATGGATAGCCATCTTCCAGTTGCTGGATCAATAAAAGCTAGAGGAGGAGTTTACGAAGTATTAAAACATGCTGAAGAGTTAGCTATGGAAGCTGGAATGATTTCTATCGATGATGATTATTCAATATTAGCTGATGAAAAATTTAAAAAATTCTTCTCAGGATTTAAAGTTCAAGTTGGATCAACTGGAAATTTAGGATTAAGTATAGGAATAACAAGTGCTGCTCTAGGATTTGAAGTAATAGTTCATATGTCAGCTGACGCAAAGCAATGGAAAAAAGATATGCTGAGATCAAAAGGTGTTACAGTTATAGAATATGCTGATGACTATGGAAAAGCTGTTGAAGAGGGAAGAAAAAATTCTGATGCAGATCCTAAAAGTTATTTTGTAGATGATGAAAAATCGATGAATCTTTTCTTGGGATATACAGTAGCAGCCTCAAGAATGAAAAAACAACTTGATGAAAAAGGAATTGTTATAGATAAAGAACACCCATTATTAGTGTATATTCCTTGTGGAGTTGGAGGAGCACCAGGTGGAGTAGCTTATGGACTTAAGAGAATATTTAAAGAAAATGCTTACATATTCTTTGTAGAACCAACTCTTGCACCTTGTATGGTTCTTGGAATGGCAACAGAATTATATGAAAATATCTGTGTTCGTGATATAGGAATTTATGGATTAACTCATGCTGATGGACTTGCAGTAGGAAGAGCTTCAGGACTTGTATCTCATTTAATGGATCCAATTTTAAGTGGAATATTTACATTAGAAGATTATAAACTTTATGATTATTTAAGATGTCTTGATAAGTCTGAAGCAAAAAGAATTGAGCCGTCTTCTTGTGCAGCATTTGAAGGACCAGTTACTTTAATGAAATATGAATCTAGTAAAAAATATATAGAAGAAAAAATTGGTAAAAATATAGAAAATGCTTATCATATTTGTTGGGCTACTGGTGGAAGAATGGTTCCTCAAGAGGATATGGAAAAATTCTTAAAAACTCATTTAAAATAATTATAAAAAAGACTGAGAATTTTTTTGTTCTCAGTCTTTATAATTTTATTTATCTTTTTCTAATCTATCAATAATAAGTTTATATCCACCAGTTCCATATTTAAAAGCTTTACTTACACGGCTAAGAGTAGAAGATGAAATATTTATTTTTTTTAAAATTTCTTCATAAGTATTTCCTTTATCTAAAAGTTTTGCTGCTTCAAGTCTTGCTCCCATTGCATCAATCTCTTTAAAAGTACAAATATCTTCAAAAAAAGCATAACACTCTTCTAAAGTTTCTAATTTTAAGAAAGCCTCAAATAAAGCATCATTTACAGGATTTTTTAATTTATTCATTTTTTCCTCCTATCATCTAGCACTTTAACAATTCAGTTTACTAAATTATATTGTTTTTTTGGAAAAAATGCAACAGTTATTTTTATTTTAGTTTTGTCTCAATCTTTTTTCAAGATGTTTTTTAAATACAAGATAGAAAACAATACTACTTGCTATTGAACCAACAATATCACAGATAGGTTGAGCAAAAAAAGCAAATTTAGCTTCAAAAAATATAGGTAATAAAAATGTACTAATCATATAAGTAAATTTTCTTAACATTGATAGAGAAAAAGCGGTTTTTATTCTTCCTACTGCTGTAAATCCATCTACAAAACAATATTGAAATGACAATGGAATAATCGCCAAGACACTCATTTTTATACCCCAAAGAGAGATATCAGTAAGACTTAATTCAGTAGTAAAAAGACTTATAAAATAAGGGGCAATATATTTTGTAGCAAAAAACATAGTAGTTGTAAGAGTAAGAGCAAAAATTGTAATATATTTTTCAGCTTGTTTAACTCTTTCTATATTTTTAGCTCCATAGTTATAACTTAAAAGAGGTTGAGTTCCTCCAGAAAGTCCAATTAAAGGACCTGTTATAAGCAAAAGATAACTTTGAATAATAGTAGCTCCCGAGATAAGTAAATCTCCCTGAGATGAACCTCCAAATTTTTGTAGCATAGCATTTAAATTGATTAAAATCAAACTATCAGTGGCTAAGATAAAAAATGGAGAAAATCCAAATTTTATTATTTTTTTTATTATATCTTTTGAATATCCACCAAAAGTTATGGGAATAATAATTTTTTTACTTGTTAAAAAAAGAAAAGCAAATAAAAAAGATAAAAACTGAGCTATAACAGTTGCCCAAGCAGCTCCAGCCACTCCCATTTTCAAACCAAATATAAAAACAGTATCAAGTAAAATATTAGTCAAAGCTCCAATAATTACAGTAAACATTCCTACCATTGGAAAACCTTGGCAAGTTATAAAAAAGTTAAGTCCAATTGCCATAAGAGCGAAAAAACTTCCTAAAGTATAGATTGTCAAATATGTATTGGCATAGGAAAAAGTAATTTCACTGGCTCCAAAAAGCATAATCAATCTGTTTTTTAATAAAAGAAAAATAATAGTCAAGCTAACTCCTAGTATAGAAAGAGCCAAAAAACTATTTGCTAAAACTTGTTTTGCTTTTTCATTATTTTTTTCTCCCATTCTGATTGACATTATAATGGAACCACCAAGTCCGATTAAAGTTCCAAAGGAAGAGAGAAAAGCAACTATTGGTCCACATATTCCAACTCCAGCAAGAGCTAAACTTCCCACAATAGGAATATGTCCAATATACATTCTATCAATAATACTATAAAGAAGATTTACAAGTTGAGCTAGCATTGTAGGGATAGCTAGTTTAAAAACAAGTCCAAGAATAGAATCATTTCCTAAATCATTTGATAATTTCATAAAAATATGCTAAAAATAGCCCCTCCTTTTTGTCATCTATAAAAGATAGTATAACATATTTTACAAGATAAATAGTTAAAAAATTTAGAAAAAATAAAAAAATTATGGTATAATATTTTAAAGAAATTTTAAACAATGTGTAGCGGAAGCGTAAGTCCAATTGTGTGACTTATGCTTTTTTTGTAAAGGAGGAGTATGGAAAAAAATATTTTAGAAATAGAAAAAATACCGAAGTTACTTTTAAGATTTTCAATACCAGCTATAATTAGTGGACTTGTAAGTGCTTTATATAATATTGTTGATCAAATTTTCATTGGACAAAGTGTTGGAGTCTTAGGGAATGCAGCAACCAATGTGGCATTTCCATTAGTTACAGTTTGTTTAGCAACCTCTCTTCTTTGTGGAATAGGGACAGCTTCAAATTTTAGTCTTTGTCAAGGAAGAGGCGAAGATGAAAAAGCTAAAAAAATAGTAGGAAATGGAATATTTTTTGCAACTGTTCTGGGTTTAATTATTTCAATAATGGTTTTTCTATTTTTAGATAATTTACTTTATTTTTTTGGCTCTACTGAAAAAATTTTTCCCTATGCAAGAACTTATACAGGAATAACAAATTTTGGGATACCTTTTATTATTCTTTCAACTGTGATGAGTTTTATAATAAGAGCTGATGGAAGTCCAAAATTTTCAATGATAAGTATTTTAAGTGGAGCTTTGGCAAATACTATTTTAGATCCGATATTTATTTTCGGACTTAATATGGGGATAGCTGGAGCTGCTTGGGCAACAGTTATTGGACAGATAATATCTTTTTGTTGTGTAATATACTATCTTTTTTACAAAATGAAAAGTTTTAAAGTTACAAAAGAGATTTTATTTTCACCGTCTTTAGATTTAATAAAAAATATTATATTTTTAGGAATGGGACCAGCCACTAATCAACTTGCAATGATGATAGTTCAAATCACTCTTAACAATGTTTTGATGTATTATGGAGAACGTTCTATTTATGGTGGAGCTATTCCACTTGCTTGTGTAGGAATAATAACAAAAATAAATATTATTTTTATTTCAATAATAATTGGAATAGCTCAAGGAGCTCAACCTATTATTGGATTTAACTATGGAGCAAAAAATTATGAGAGAGTAAAAGAAACTTTTAAAATTATGATTGGAACAGGGATAACAATATCAACATTGGCTTTTTTAATATTTCAAATTTTTCCAAGAGAACTTACAAGTATATTTGGAGATGGAACAGAGGAGTATTTTATTTTTGCAGAGAAATATTTTAAAGTATTTATGGGGTTAACTTTTTTAAATGCTGTACAGCCAATGTGTGGAAACTTTTTCACAGCTATAGGAAGAGCAAAGATAGGAATGATAGTTTCTGTGACAAGACAGATTTTGTTTTTGCTCCCAATGATAGTTATTTTTCCTAAATTTTTAGGAATAGACGGAGTTTTGTATGCTGGACCTGTGGCAGATTTTATCTCATTTTTAATGGCAAGTTTTTTAGCTAGAAGAGAGATAAAGAGAATGGAAAAGATAGATTAATAAAAAATGGACTGTTGCAAAATTATAAATGCAATGGTCCATTTAGATTTTTATCTTATTCTTTCAACTTTTAATTCAAAAACTTTATTGTTTAATTTAATTCTATACTCTCTACTAGAACTGTCTACAACTTCCTCTTTGATAGGAGAGATATAAGAATTTTGATTATTTATTATAATATCATTATTTTTTATAGCTTGTACAGCTTGTTCTAAAGTATATTCTACAAATTTTACTTTTGTTCCAGGAGTGGCTTGAGCAAGTTTTGCTAAATCAGAGCTTATAACATTTCCTATCTTAGTGTATCCTCCAGTAGTTTGTCTATCAGCCATCATAACTATTGGTTGTCCACTTCCGGGAACTTGTATAGCACCAAAAGTTATACCATCAGATATAATATCAGCACCATTTTTATGTTCTATTGTAGCTCCAGATACAGAAGAAAGTCTTATACCCATTCTATCACTTTCTTGAGTAACAGTATAAGTTTCATTTAAGAAAGTTTTTATACCAGCTTCTGTAAAGTAGTCATCTTGTTGCCCTAAAATAACTCCAACTTTTATATCTTTAGAATAAGTAGGAATATAATGTTTGTTAAGAGTTAAAGGAGTTTCTAGAGATCCAACTCCAACTGATAAAATATCTCCAGTCATAAGTTTTCTTCCATTAAATCCTCCAACTTTTGCTTTTAAGTTTGTAGATTTACTGTTCATTATAATAGGAACATCTATTCCACCAGCAAAAGCTAGATAGTTTCTAAGTCCAGATCTGCATATTCCCATTTTAAGAATATCCCCTCTGTTAACTAAATAACTTTGCCATAATTCTATTTTAGTTCCATTTAAAGTTACATCACAATTTCCACCAGTAATTGCAACAGCTGTATTTTGTAAAAACTCTATTTGAACACCTTTTAAAGTAGTTTCAAGAACAGCCTCACCTACTTTATTTCCAACTAATTTATTTGCAATTTTGGCAGAATACTCGTCCATTACACCAGAAGCAGAAACACCATATCTTTGGAATCCATATCTTCCTAAATCTTGGACAGTAGTTAAAAGTCCAGCATCTAAAATTTTAATAGTTTCCATAACTAGTCCTCCTTCCAGTAACTTTTTACAACATAAGTTTTATTTTTTACTTGTTCAATTATTTTGTGATATTCCTCTTCAGAGATTTGTACAAATTTTATATATTCTCCAGCATTGATAAGGAATGGTTTTTCACTATTAGGGTCAAAGAAATTTAGTGGTGTTCTTCCAAGAAGTTGCCAACCACCAGGGCTTTCTATTGGATATACTCCAGTTTGTTCTCCAGCTATTCCAACAGATCCACCGGGGATTTTTGTTCTAGGAGTTTTTAAACGAGGAGTGGCGATTCTTTTGTCCATTCCACCTAGATATGGGAAACCAGGAGTAAATCCAAGCATATACACTAAATATTCTCCAGAAGTATGAATTTTTATAACTTCTTCTATAGAAAGATTGTTATGTGTAGCGATATTTTCTATATCAGGACCATATTCTCCACCATAAAGAACAGGGATCTCAACTATAAATTTTTTCATAGAATCTACATTAGTATCATCTATTTTACAATTTTTTTCAACTATATCTTTTAGTTCTTCAAAAGTTATTAAAAGAGGATCATAGTAAACAATAACAGATCTATAAGTAGGTAACAGATCTTTTATAGCAGGATGCTTTAAAGAATCAAGATAATCAGTAATTTTTTTTAGGTTATAGTTTATTATAGGAGATATCTCATTACCTAATTCAATTATAAGGGAAGAGTCTCCAGCTTTTAAAAATCTCATAATTCCTCCTATATAATATAAGAGAGAAAATTTTCCTCAAAATTTTAGAGGAAAATCTTCTCAATTAAAATTTTAATTTTAGTTAAAAAGTTTTAATATTCCTTGTAAAGATGTAATTCCTGCATAACCAGTAATAACTACAACGATAGCTCCAAGAACAGTTAAAATCATTGAATGTTTGTATTCTCCAACAATCTCTTTTTTTCTAGAACCAAGAAGAATAACTCCTAAAGTTATAGGTAGAATAAGTCCGTTTAAAGAACCTGCAAGAACTAATAAAACAACAGGTTTTCCTAAAAATGCCATTACAACAGTAGAGAAAACGATAAATCCTATTATAAAGAATTTTTCCTTTTCCATAACAGTTTTTGATAAAGTTTTTAAGAAAGATACTGATGTGTAAGCAGCTCCAACTATAGATGTAAGAGCAGCAGCAAATATAACTAGACCAAATATTTTATAACCAATAACACCAGCTCCAGCTTTAAAAGCAGATGCAGGTGGGTTAGCTGGGTCTAATACAAAACCTGTAGAAACTACTCCAAGAACAGCAAGGAATAACATAATTCTAATTATAGATGCAATAGAAACACCCATAATAGAACTTTGATTTATTTTATCAAGATTTTCAATTCCTTTTGTATCAGCATCAATAAGTCTATGTGCTCCAGCAAAAGTAATATATCCTCCAATAGTTCCTCCAAGAAGAGTAACTATAGAAAGAGTTAAATCTCCATAACTTTCAGGTAAGAAAGCTCCATGAATAGCATCTCCAACTGGTGGATTAGATAAAACAGCTACATAAGCCATAACAACTATCATAAGTCCACCAAGAACTTTTGTAAGTTTATCCATTACAGGTCCCATATCTTTAGATAGGAAAACAAAAACAGCAAGAGCTCCAGATATTAAAACACCAACAGTAACATTACAACCAAAAAGAGCATTAAGTCCAAGAGCTGCTCCTCCAACGTTACCTATATTAAAAGCAAGTCCACCAAGAGAAACAAGTCCAGCAATAAAATATCCAAGACCAGGAGCTACTTTATTGGCAATATCTTGTCCTCTCATACCAGACACACAAATAACTCTCCAAATATTAAGTTGAACTATAAGAGTTGCAACAGTAACAACAAGAATAGTAAAAGCAAAATTTGCTTTAAATTGTTCTGTAAAAACAGCAGTTTGAGTTAAGAACCCAGGTCCTATTGCAGAAGTAGCCATAAGGAAAGCAGCCCCAACTATTGCACCTTTATTTTTGTTATCCGCCATTATTCATCACCTCTTAAATTAGTTATTTCTACACCTTCTTTTATAAGAGCTTCTTTTATATTTTTAGAGAATACTAAAGCTTCAGGATTATCTCCGTGGATACAGATAGTTTGAACATTTATATCAACATCTTTTCCATTGATACTTTCAACTTTACCCTCTTTTACCATTCTAATAACTCTTTTTATAGCTAATTCTTTGTCGTGAATAACAGCTCCAGGTAAAGATCTAGCAACTAAAGTTCCATCATCGTTATAAGCACGATCAGCAAAAACTTCATTAGCAACTTTTAATCCTAAAGCTTCTCCAGCTTTTATCATTTCACTATTAGCAAGTCCCATTAAAATTAAATCATCATCAACTTCTTTTATTGCTTCAGCAATAGCCATAGCAAGTTTAGCATCTTTAGCAGCCATATTATATAAAGCTCCGTGAGGTTTAACGTGTTGAAGTTTTATTCCCTCAGCTTTAGCAAAGGCTTGTAAAGCACCAAGTTGATATTTAATATATGTTTTTACTTCTGCTGGACTAGCATTTAAATTTCTTCTACCAAATCCAACTAAATCAGGAAAACCAGGATGTGCCCCAACAGCAACGCCGTTTTTCTTAGCAAGTGCTACAGTTTTTTCCATAACCATAGAATCTCCAGCATGCCAACCACAAGCAACATTAGCAGAAGATATATATTGTAGTACATCTTCGTCCATACCTATTTTGTAAGCTCCAAAACTTTCTCCAAGATCGCAATTCAAATCTACTTTCACCATTTTTAGTCCCCCTTTTTAAGTAAAATAAAAAATCAAAAGTTATTAATTAAGGTTATTTTATCACTATTAAGAACATTTTACAATAAAATTAATCAAAAAACGCTCAAAATTCAATATATTTTTTTAATGAAAAATAAAAATATAATATTTCATATAAATATAGTTGAGTGGGGATTTATATTGTTAAAGCTGATTAAAACTCTAGACCTCCAGAAACTGAAATATCCTTTTTATATTTTTGGATAGTTTTGATAGAAATTTTTAAAGCTTCCACAATAGTTGAAAGCTCCATGTAAGGTGTAGATTTTTTATTTATAATTTGTTCACGAATATATGGAACGTGGATAAATCCACCACGAATATTTAGATTGTGTTTCTTTATATAGTATAGAAGTGCGTACATAATATGATTACAAACAAAAGTCCCAGCAGTATTAGAAACTGAGGCAGGAATATTATTTTTATTTAATTCAGCTACCATTGCTTTTATTGGAAGAGTTGAAAAAAGTCCATTTTCTCCATCAGAAAAAATAGGTTTATCAACAGGTTGAAATCCATTGTTGTCAGGTATTCTTGCATCATCAATATTTATAGCAACTCTTTCAATAGTAAAATCAAATCTACCACCAGCTTGCCCTATACAAAGAACAGCATCAGGTTGATTTTCATCGATAAGTTTAAATAGAACTTCATAGGAATTAATAAAAGCTGTAGGAATTTGAAATTTTAAAACTTCAATATCTTCTAAATTATTAGGTAACTTTTTTACAGCTTCCCAAGCAGGGTTTATTTTTTCATTATCAAATGGTTCAAAACCAGTAACAAGAATTTTCATAATAGTTCTCCTTTTAAATTAAAATTTTTTTAAATTATAAAACAAAGGTATAGAAAAATCCAGTAAAAAAATAATTGACAAATAAAAAGTTAGTGGTATAATAATTCAAAAATATCATTTTTATAGTAACTTTGTATTAAAAAAATAAGATACTAAAAGGGGGAATAGTATGAGTTTGATAGTAGCATTTATTTTAATTTTAGCAACCTTAGCTATTGGGGAGATAGTTTCGATTAGAACAAAAGCAATAATACCATCAGTTTTTGTAACTGCTTTATTATTTTTAGTAGGATATTGGACAATATTCCCAGCTAATATACTTGAAGTAGCTGGATTTGGACCAAGCATTATACAAGTTTCTATGTTTTTATTAATCACACATATGGGAACAATGATAAGTGTAAAAGAGCTTATTGCTCAATGGAAAACTTTTGCTATATCAATTATTGGAATTTGTGGAATTTGTTTTGGAACTCTTGTTTTAGGAAAATTATTTTTTCCTTGGGACATGTTAGTAGTTGCCACTCCACCATTAACAGGAGGAGTAGTTGCATCAGTTATAATGTCTCAAGCAGCTACTGCTAAAGGGTTACCAACTCTAGCTGTATTAGCAGTTGGTATGTATGTAATGCAAGGATTTGCAGGATATCCATTGACGGCTATTACATTAAATATAGAAGGAAAAAGACTTCTTAAAAAATTTAGAAATGGTGAGATTCAAAAAAGAGAGGTAAACTCAGAAGAAGGAGAGAAAAAAACTCTTTTACCTCAATTACCTAAAAAATATCAAACAACTTATATATTACTTTTAAAACTAGGAATTTTAGTTCAAGTAAGTATATTTTTAACAAACTTAATGAATAAAGCTGTTTCAGAATTTGTAATTTGTCTAGTTGTAGGAGCAATAGCAGCTGAGATAGGATTTATAGAAAGAAGACCTCTTAATTTATCTGGAACTTTTGGATTTTTTATGACAGGACTTATGGCATTTATTTTTGGAGGACTTGCTAAAGCTACACCGGAAATGATAAAAGAATTAATTATACCTTTTATAGGAATAATAGGATTTGGAGTAGCAGGTTTAGTTATTTTCTCAATAATAGCAGCAAAAATATTTAAAGAGTCTATTCCTATGGCAATAGCAATATCTTTAAATGCACTGTATGGTTTTCCAGTAAATTATACTTTGACAAATGATGCAGCAATGGCTTTGGGAAAAACTGGAGAAGAAGTAGATTTCTTAACAGGAGAGATGTTGCCAAAAATGTTAATAGGAGGATTTGCTTCTGTTACTATAGTTTCTGTTATTATTGCAGGAATATTCGCAAAAATGTTATAAAAGATATATAATATATTAGAACAGAAAAAAATACTAGGAGGAATAGAATGGAGATAAAAGAGTTAGCTAAAAAATATAAAGATTATGTAGTAGGACTTAGAAGAGAGTTTCACCAAATGCCAGAACCAAGTTTACAAGAATATAAAACTTCTAAAAGAATTCAAGAAGAATTAGATAAAATGGGAGCAAAATATAAAGTAGTTGCAGGAACAGGTGTAGTAGTAGAAATTGGAGGAAAGAAACCAGGAAAAAAAGTGGCTCTTAGAGCTGATATAGATGGTTTATCAGTTAATGAATGTACAGGTGTAGATTATGCTTCAAAAAATTGTGGAATGATGCATGCTTGCGGACATGATGGACATATATCAATGCTTTTAGGAGCAGCAAGAATTCTTAAAGATATAGAAGATGAAATCAATGGAACAGTAAAATTATATTTCCAACCAGCTGAAGAAGTAGCAGCAGGAGCTAAAGCAATGATAGAAGCTGAACCTTTAAAAGGTGTTGTAGATGGTTGCTTTGGGATACATTTGTGGTCGGATATTCCAGTTGGAAAAATCTCTGTTGAAGCAGGACCAAGAATGGCATCAGCTGATGTATTAAAAATAGAAATAAAAGGAAAAGGTGGACACGGTTCTTTACCACATCAAGCAATAGATTCAGTTGTAGCTGGTTCAGCTCTTGTAATGAATTTACAACCAATAGTAAGTAGAGAAATAAGTCCAGTAGATTCAGCAGTTGTAACAATAGGATCTTTCCATTCAGGAACAAGATTTAATGTAATTGCAAATCAAGCAACTTTAGAGGGAACAGTTCGTACATTCAGTAAAGATACTCAAAAGAAAGTTGAAGCTGCTATAAGAAGAGTTGTAAAATCTACTTGTGAAGCTTATAGAACAGAAGGTGAAGTTATATATAATTATGGAACAACTCCAGTAATAAATGATGAAAGATGTTCTGCTATAGCTGAAAAATCAGTAGAAAAACTTCTTGGAAAAGAAGGGCTTACAAAATTTGAAAAAATAACAGGAGCAGAAGATTTCTGTTACTTTATGGAAGAAGTTCCAGGAGCATTAGCTTTTGTTGGAATAAGAAATGCAGAAAAAAATGCTGATTATCCACATCACCATGAAAAATTTAATATGGACGAAGATGGATTAGAATATGGAATGGGACTATATGCACAATTTGCAGTTGATTTCTTAAATAATTATTAATAAATAATATGCAGATAAAAAAATGGAGCTGGAATAAAATCCAGCTCTTTTTAAAGTATTATTTAACAGCAATAAGTTCTATTTCAACTTTAACATCTTTAGGAAGTCTAGCAACTTCAACACAAGCTCTAGCTGGTTTTACATCTCCAAGATATTCAGCATAAACTTCATTGATAGCTCCGAAGTCGTCCATATTTTTTATAAAGCAAGTAGCTTTAACTACATCTTTAAAAGAATATCCAGCTTCGTCAAGGATAGCTTTTAAGTTTTCTAAAGATTGTCTAGTTTGAGCTTTAACATCATCAGATACTAAAGTCATAGTTTCTGGAACAAATGGGATTTGACCAGATATGTATAAAGTTCCATTTACTTCGATAGCTTGAGAGTAAGGTCCTAAAGCTGCAGGTGCTTTTGGTGTATTTATTATTCTTTTCATAAAAAATCCTCCTTAAATATTAATTGTTTCTATTTAAATGATACCATATAAAAGTTTAAAAATAAAGAGAAATTACTTTGCCTTGATAAAAAACATAATAGATGGTATAATTCTAATAAAATCAAAATAAAAAAAGGAAAATTTATGAAGAAATTTATAATCGAGCCAGAATATAATAATTTAAAAGTAGGAGAATACCTTAAAGGAATAAAAGGTTATTCTACAAGAAATTTAAGAAATGCTGATGTTTACTTAAATGGAAAAAAAGTAAAACTTGATAAAAAAATAAAAAAATTAAATAGACTTGTGGTTGTTGAAAAGGAAAAAGGAACTAATATAGCTCCTATTCCAATGGATTTAGATATAGTTTATGAGGATAAAAACTTATTAATAGTAAACAAACCACCTCAACTAGTAGTTCATCCAACTCAAAAAAAAGTTGATAAAACATTGGCTAACGGAATAGTAGATTATTTTCTAAAAACGACAGGAAAAACAGTTGTTCCAAGATTTTATAATAGACTTGATATGGATACTTCAGGGCTTATAGTTATAACTAAAAATGCTTTCACTCAAGCTTTCCTACAAGATAAAGCGAAGGTAAAAAAGTATTATCAAGCTGTTGTAGAGGGGATAGTTGAAAAAGATGAATTTTATATAGAAAGACCAATAGGACGTGTTGGAGAAAACATAAAAAGAGAGGAGCTTTCTGTAGAAGAGGGAGGACAAGAAGCTAAAACTTTTGTAAAAGTTTTAAAAAGATATTCAGAAAAAAATATTTCTTTGATAGAATTAGAACTTTTCACTGGAAGAACTCATCAAATAAGAGTGCATATGTCTTTAGAGGGATATCCAATAGTTGGAGATTCTCTTTATGGACCTGAAGAACAACCTGTTCCAAGACAATTTCTTCACGCATATAAATTAATCGTAAAAAATCCTGAAACTTTAGAGGATATGACAATAGAGATTTCTTTGCCTAATGATATGAATGAGTTTTTAAATATCAAATAATAACCAAAAAAATGATCAAAATTAATCTATCATAAAATTGACAAAAGTGTAATAAGTGCGTATAATAAGCGTATAGATTAATAGTGTATTTAAAAAAATTAATTATAATAGAAAAGAAAGATATTCAAGGAGGAATTTTAAATGGCAGTTAAAGTAGCAATTAATGGATTCGGAAGAATAGGAAGATTAGCATTAAGATTAATGGTTCAAAACCCTGAGTTTGACGTTGTAGCAATCAACGACTTAACAGACGCTCACATGCTAGCTCACTTATTCAAATATGACTCAGCACAAGGAAGATTCAACGGAACTATCGAAGTTAAAGAAAACGCTTTCTTAGTTAACGGAAAAGAAATAAAAGTATTTGCACAAGCAGATCCAGCAAACTTACCTTGGGGAGAATTAGGTGTAGACGTAGTATTAGAATGTACTGGATTCTTCACTAAAAAAGAAAAAGCAGAAGCTCATATCCAAGCAGGAGCTAAAAAAGTAGTTATTTCTGCACCAGCTACTGGAGATCTTAAAACAATAGTTTACAACGTAAACGACAATATATTAGATGGAACTGAAACAGTTATATCAGGAGCTTCTTGTACAACTAACTGTTTAGCACCAATGGCTAAAGCATTAAACGACAACTTCGGAATCGTTGAAGGATTAATGACAACTATCCACGCTTATACAAACGACCAAAACACATTAGACGGACCACACAGAAAAGGAGACTTAAGAAGAGCTAGAGCTGCTGCTGCAAACATCACTCCTAACACAACTGGAGCTGCAAAAGCAATCGGATTAGTTATCCCTGAATTAAAAGGAAAATTAGACGGAGCTGCTCAAAGAGTACCAGTAATAACTGGATCAATCACTGAATTAGTAACAGTATTAGCTAAACCAGTAACAGTAGAAGAAGTTAACGCTGCTATGAAAGCTGCTTCAACAGAATCTTTCGGATACACTGAAGAAGAATTAGTATCAAGCGATATCATAGGAATCAACTATGGATCATTATTTGATGCTACTCAAACTAAAGTTATGACAGTTGGAGACAAACAATTAGTTAAAACTGTAGCTTGGTATGACAACGAAATGTCTTACACTTCTCAATTAATCAGAACTCTTAAAAAATTCGTTGAATTAGCAAAATAGTTATAATTAAAGATTAATAGAAGTAACAAAATAAATACAAATGAATAACGGAACCTTATGGGTTCCGTTTTTTATAAGATAAATTATTGAAAATATATTAGGAGGACTAAAATGGCAAAACAAATCGTAACAGATTTAGATGTAAGAGATAAAAAAGTTCTTATGAGAGTGGACTTTAACGTTCCAATGAAAGATGGAAAAATAACTAACGATAACAGAATAGTTGCAGCATTACCAACTATAAAATATGTATTAGAAAATGGTGGAAAAGTTATCGCTTTCTCTCACTTAGGAAAAGTAAAAACAGAAGAAGATTTAAAAACTAAATCAATAAGACCAGCTGCTGAAAGATTAGCAGAACTTTTAGGAAAAGAAGTTAAATTTGTTCCAGCTACAAGAGGAGCAGAATTAGAAGAAGCTATCGCAAATCTAAAATCTGGAGAAATAATGATGTTTGAAAACACTAGATTTGAAGATTTAGATGGTAAAAAAGAATCTAAAAATGATCCTGAATTAGGAAAATACTGGGCATCTTTAGGAGATTTATTTGTAAACGATGCTTTCGGTACAGCTCACAGAGCTCACGCATCTAACATCGGAATCGCTGCAAATATCGGAGAAGGAAAATCTGCTGCTGGATTCTTAATGGAAAAAGAAATAAAATTCATAGGAGAAGCTGTTGATTCTCCAGTAAGACCTTTAGTTGCTATCTTAGGAGGAGCTAAAGTTTCTGACAAAATAGGAGTTATAGAAAACTTATTAGTTAAAGCTGACAAAGTTCTTGTTGGTGGAGCTATGATGTTTACATTCTTAAGAGCTTTAGGAAAAAATACAGGAACATCTTTAGTTGAAGAAGATAAAATAGAACTAGCAAAAGCATTAATCGAAAAATCTAACGGAAAATTAGTTCTTCCAATAGATACAGTAGTTGCTGCTAAATTCGATAACGATGCACCTCATACAACAGTTTCTGTTGATGAAATACCAGCTGACCAAATGGGATTAGACGTTGGAGCAGGAACAATAGAATTATTTGCAAAGGAAATAGCTGCTGCAAAAACTGTAGTATGGAATGGACCAATGGGTGTATTCGAAATGCCTAACTATGCAAAAGGAACTATCGGAGTTTGTGAAGCAATAGCTAACTTACAAGGAGCTACAACAATAATCGGTGGAGGAGACTCAGCTGCAGCTGCAATGCAACTTGGATATGCTGACAAATTCACTCACATCTCTACTGGTGGAGGAGCTTCATTAGAATACTTAGAAGGAAAAGAATTACCAGGTGTAGTTTCTATTTCTGATAAATAATTATCGCTAATACAACTCAATAATATAAATAAAAATCCTTGCGAAAGCAGGGGTTTTTATTTTGTGAAAAAATATCTAAATTATTTAAAAATTTTTAAATGGTTTGGATATTTTTTATATTAATTTTATGTAAAAAAATCTTTTAATGTAAAATTAAGGTAAAAATATTAAAAGATCAGTAAAGGAATTTGTCAAACTCTAGAAACTGTTTTATACTGAAATAGTAGAACAATTTTAGGAGGAAAAAATGAAGTTAAAGAGAGATGAAAATATTGGAATATTATTTGCTCTTCCTACTTTAATAGTAACTTTTATCTTTTCTATCTACCCACTTTTTAAAACATTTATATACGCATTTTCTTTTACAGATGAAAAAGGTAAGATAGTAGAATATGCTGGTCTTGAAAATTTTTATGAATTATTTACAGATCCGGCTTTTTATTCTAGTTTAATTGCAACTTTTAAGTTTGCTATTATAACAGTTACTTTGAGCATTATGATTTCATTATTTTTAGCAATTTTGTGTAACGAAAAAATTAAGGGAATTGGATTTTTCAGAATGGTATTTTCGTCAAGTTTAGGGGTATCAATTTCCGCAGCAGCATCTGTGGTACTGTTTATGTTTCATCCAAGCTTAGGAATAATTAATGAAATAATAGAAATCTGTGGTGGAACTCCAATAAACTGGTTAACAGATTCGAAGTATGCTTTAATCACTGTTGCAATATCAACTATATGGATGAATATAGGATTTGGATTTCTTGTTTTGACAGCTGGTTTACAAAATATTAGTGCTGATGTAGATGAAAGTTGTTTAATGGACGGGGCAGGATATTTTACAAAATTATTTAAAGTAACAATTCCATTACTAAGTCCAAGTATATTTTATTTAGTTATAACAACGACTTTAAAAGCTTTCCAAAGTTTTGGACAAGTAGATATATTAACAGGTGGAGGACCAAACAACTCAACGAACTTTTTAGTTTATAGTATTTATAAAACAGCCTTTTCAAACTATAGATTTGATTATGCAAGTGTTCAAGGTGTTATCCTTTTATTAATAATAGTTATTATAATGTTATCTAAATCAAAATTACAAAAGAAGGTGCATTACCAATAATGAAAAAAAATAATTTAATAATATATGTTTTACTTTTTATATCTACAATAATTATATTTTTTCCACTAATATATGCTTTACTTGCTAGTTTTATGGAAACAGGTGATATTGTTAGAGGAAATATTATTCCTAGAAGTATCCATTTAGAAAATTATCAAGAACTTATGGGAGTATTCCCAATGGGAAGATTTTTCGCCAACAGTGTAATTACTTCAACAGTTGGAATGATTTTCCAAGTAATAATTTGTAGTATGGCTGCATATGCGATAGTTTTTGTAGATTTTAAAATGAAAAAATTAGTTTCTTTTGTCATAGCACTTGCTATGTTTATTCCTTGGGAAACAATCTTTGTTCCAAACTACATAACAATTTTAAAATGGGGATTATTAAATAAGAGAATATCAATAGTTCTACCATTTTTAACAAGTGGACTTGGAATATTTTTAATGGTACAACAATTTAAAACTTTAAATAAGTCTTTAATTGAGGCAGCAAAGATAGATGGTTGTGGACATATGTTTATTTATTCAAAAATAGTTTTACCACTATCAAAAGGTGTACTAAGCACATGGGCAATATATTCTTTCTTACATTTATGGAATATGTATTTATGGCCTTTGATGATTTCTACAAGACCAGAATCAAGAACTATACAAATAGGTTTAAAAATGTTGAAATCTGAAGAACAAACAAACTTTGGAAGATTGATGGCAGGTGTAGTACTAGTAATAGTACCATCATTAATAGTATTATTTTTAGGACAAAAACAATTACAAAAAGGGCTAACATCAGGAGCTCTAAAAGAATAAGATGGAGGAAATATGAAATTAAGAAAATTATCAATGTTGTTATTAGGAATGGCTTTATCAGTTGGAACTTATGCTAAAGAAAATATAGTTTTCTGGCACGCAATGACAGGAGAGGGGCAAAAAGCACTTGAAAAAATAGTAGACGATTACAATAAATCTCAAGATGAAGTAGTTGTGGATGCTATATTCCAAGGATCATATGAAGAGTCAATAGTAAAATTTAAAGCAGTTTCAGGAACAAAAGAAGTTCCAGATTTAGTTCAAATGAATGACGTTTCAACTTCATTTATGTATAGAAGTGGAGCTGTAGTTCCAATGTATGAATTTATAAAAGAAGATAAAAATTTTGATGAAAGTAAATTAGAAGATGTTTTATTAAACTACTATAGAATTAATGGTAACTTATATTCAATGCCTTTTAACTCTTCAACAGCTATATTAGTATATAATAAAGATGCTTTTAGAGAGGTTGGATTAGATCCAGAAAAAGCTCCAAAAAGTTATAAAGAGATTGAAGAATATTCTAGAAAATTAGTAAAAACTAATAAAAATGGTGTCGTAGATAGATATGGTTTCTCAATAATATCTTATGCTTGGTTTATAGAACAACTTTTAGCAAATGACAATAGTTTATATGTTGATGAAGAAAATGGAAGAAATGGAAAATTACCAACAAAAGTAGTTTATGGAAAACAATTACCAGTTATTCTTGATTGGATGAGAAGAATGAATACAGAAAAATTAGCTACAAACTATGGTAGAGAATGGAATACTACAAGAAGTGCTTTCAACTCAGGAAAAGTTGCAATGTTTTTAGACTCATCTGCTGGAATAACAGGAGTTATAAAAAATTCTAACTTTGAAGTGGGTACAGCATTTATTCCGAACGAAAGTGGAGAATTTAATGGAAGTATAATAGGTGGAGCTTCTCTTTGGATAACAAAATCAGAAAATAAAGTAAAACAAAAAGCTACTTGGGATTTCGTAAAATATGCAACTTCAAAAGATGTTCAAGCATTCTGGTCATCTAAAACAGGATATTTCCCAGTAAATAAAGAATCTTATGATACAGATTTAATGAAAGCAACTATGGAAAAAATGCCACAATTTAAAACTATTGTAGAAGAATTAGAAGCAACAAATAAAAATACAGCTACACAAGGAGCTATTTTAGGAGTATTCCCAGATGTTAGAGAAAAAATGGTAGAAGCAATGGAAGCTGTATCAGAAGGAAAAGATTCTAAAAAAGAAGCTCAAAATGTAGAAAAAGCTTCAAATAGAATAATATCAAGATATAATAGGATAAATAAATAGTCCGTTATTATTTTGGAGGAAAGATGTCAAAAGTAATTTTAAAAAAAGTAGAAAAAGTATATGAAAATGGATTTAAAGCAGTTCATGGAATTGATTTAGAGATAAAAGATGGAGAGTTTATGGTTTTTGTAGGACCATCTGGTTGTGCAAAATCAACAACTTTAAGAATGATAGCAGGTTTAGAAGAAATAAGCGGAGGAGAAATTTGGATAGGAGATAAATTAGTAAATGATCTTCCACCAAAAGAAAGAGGAATAGCAATGGTATTCCAAAACTATGCTCTTTATCCTCATATGACTGTATATGAAAATATGGCTTTTGGTCTTCAAATTGCAAAAGTTGATAAAGAAGAAATTGATAGAAGGGTAAAAGAAGCTTCTAAAAAATTAGAAATAACAGATCTTCTTGATAGAAAGCCAAAAGAGATGTCAGGAGGTCAAAGACAAAGGGTAGCTGTTGGAAGAGCTATTGTTAGAAAACCAAAAGTATTTCTTTTTGATGAGCCACTATCAAACCTTGATGCAAAATTAAGAGTTTCAATGAGGGTAAAAATAACAGAACTTCATAAACAATTAAAAGAAGAGGGACAAACAGCCACAATGATCTATGTAACTCACGATCAAGTGGAAGCAATGACAATGGGAGATAGAATTTGTGTATTAAATAAAGGGAAAATAATGCAAGTTGACACTCCAGTAAATCTATATCACAAACCAAAAAATCGTTTTGTAGCAGGATTTATAGGAAGTCCAGCGATGAACTTTATAACAGGAAAATTAATAAAAAATTCTCAACATATGATATTCTCATTTGGAGATAAAAAATCATTGGTTATCCCTCAAAGATTTGAAGAAAAATTATTAGATTATATTGGAAAAGATGTTGTATTGGGAATTCGTCCAGAACATATCTCAGTTAATGAAATAAATGAAAGTAAACCAATTCAAGGAAAAATAGGAATTGTTGAAAATATGGGAAATGAGCAATTTATACATTTCGAAATAGGTGGTGTAAGTCTTGTAAGTAGAACAGAACTAAAAAAAGATGAAATTTTAAAATACAATGATGTAAAAGACTTCTATTTTGATACTGAGAAAATCCATATTTTTGACAAGGAAACAGAAATAAATATTTTATTATAAGAACAAATAAAAAACTCCACTTCTTAATCTTATTTATAGAATAAAAAGTGGAGTTTTAATTTTAGTTAATTATTTTGTAAGTTCTACTAATTCGTCTTTTGATAAAAGTCCAACAGATTTTTTAACAACTTCTCCGTCTTTGAAAAGTAATAAAGTAGGAATACTCATTACTCTAAATTGAGAAGCAAGTTCTGGTTGTTCATCAACATTGATTTTTCCAACTTTAACATTAGTATATTCATTAGCGAAATCTTCTAGGATTGGTCCTAAAGCTCTACAAGGTCCACACCAAGTAGCCCAGAAATCTACTAAAACTAGTCCTTTAGAATTTAAAACTTCTTCATTAAAATTTTCTTTTGTTATATTAAGCATATTATCACTCCTTTAGATTATTTTTTATATAAAGATAAACCAACTAAAAGACAACCTTCCATAAAAGGATAATTTTTATCTTTTAGATAAGTTATTAACTCATTACTTTCAGCACCAGGTTGAATCACAATTCCTTTGAAAGATTTTGTACACTCTTTCATCAAACGAAGACCATCTTTTGAATTGATACAGAGATCAATGATGTCAATATCTTCAGGAATATCATTTAAAGATTTTAATTCTTTTCCAACAGAAAATACATTATAACCACTATCAATCATTTTATTTTTTATGATACAAGCATATTTTTTTTCATTTAAAGTATCGCCAACTATTGCAAAAGTCTTTTCTTTCATTACTTTTTCTAAATCCATCCTAGTCCCCCTTCCTTGACTTTATAGATTAATTATACTATAATACATTAAAAAAAGATGTTGTTTTTACAACAAAATTAAAAAAAGTGGAGAATTTATGAGAGAATTTTTAGATATTATAAAAAAATCAGAGCTTTTTGGAAATCTTACTAATGATGAGATAGAGATATTATTTAGATGCCTTCAAGTAACAGTGAGAGAGTATGAAAAGGGAGAGTATATTTTTAATTCTGGGGAAAAAGAAAAAGAGATAGGACTTGTTCTTACTGGAAAAGTTCATATTATTAATGAAGATTATTGGGGAAATAGAAATATTTTATGTGATGTCTTAGAAAGTGAGATTTTTGGAGAAGCTTTTGCTTGTGCTCAAGAAATTCTTCCTGTAAGTGTAGTGGCAGTACAAAAGTCTAAAATAATGTTTATAGATTTTACTAGAATAATAAAAACTTGTTCTTTTTCAGCCTCAGTGAGAGAGATTTTAATAAGTAATCTTTTGATAATTTTATCTAAAAATAATATAATTTTAACTTCAAAGATAGAGCACATGTCTAGAAGAAATACTAGAGAAAAATTATTGTCATATCTTTCAGAACAGGCTAAGATAAATAAAAGTTCAAGTTTTTCAATTCCTTTTGATAGACAACAATTAGCTGATTATCTTTGTATAGATAGAAGTGCAATGTCAAATGAACTTTCAAAATTAAAAAAAGAGGGAAAAATTGATTTTGATAAAGAAAAGTTTAGATTGTTTTGTGATGAGAATTAAGAATACAGATAAAAAAATGATCTTTTTATGTTAGAAATTTGGCGAATTGAAAAAAAGTAAAAAAATTTAAAAAAAACTATTGAGTTTTCTTAGGTTTTTTAGTAAAATGTAGCATAAAAATTTTTTATAAAAATGTAATGTTAATAGAATTTGAAAATCTATTAAAAGTTTAGGAATGGTAACAAATAATTTAAATAATAAAGTATTGGAGGAGTTATGAGAGAAGAGGATGTTCTTAAGGAAGAATGTGGAGTATTTGGAATTTATAATAATGGTTCCATTGAAGATTCTGGAAAGATAGTTTATTATGGATTGTATTCGCTACAACACAGAGGTCAAGAAAGTTGTGGTATAGCTGTAATGGACGATATCACTGTTAAACAATATAAAGATATGGGACTTGTTCCAGATGTATTTAGCAATGATATTTTAGAAAAACTTACTGGAAAAATTGCTATAGGTCATGTACGTTATTCTACTGCAGGTGACAGTATAGTACAAAATGCACAACCACTTGTTTCAAGATATTTAAAGGGAGCTTTAGCAATCAGTCACAACGGAAACCTAGTTAATGCTTATGAATTAAGAGAAAAATTTGAAAGTGAAGGATTTATATTCCAAACATCAATAGACTCAGAAGTAATAGCTACAGTAATAGCAAAAGAAAGAGTAAAACAACCTTCTGTTGAAGCAGCTGTTAGCAAAATGATGGAAATAGTTGATGGAGCTTACTCATTATTAGTAATGAGCCCTAAAAAACTTATAGCTTGTAGAGATCCTCACGGATTCAGACCTTTATGTATAGGAAAATTAGATGACTCTTTCATCGTAGCTTCAGAAAGCTGTGCTTTAGATGCTGTAGGAGCTAAATTTGTTCGTGACGTAGAACCTGGAGAAATCGTAGTAATAGATGAAAATGGAATGAGATCAATAACAACTCATTGCAAAAAAGTAGAATCAAGCCTTTGTATATTTGAATATATCTACTTTGCTCGTCCTGATAGCCGTATAGATGGTGTAAGTGTTTATGAAGCAAGAGTTAGAGCTGGACGTCAACTTGCACAAGAACATCCAGTTGAAGGAGATATTGTAATAGGAGTACCTGACAGTGGACTTGCTGCTGCAATAGGTTATGCTGAAGAAAGTGGAATCCCTTATGGAATGGGACTTATCAAAAACCGTTACATAGGAAGAACTTTCATAAGCCCTACTCAATCAAAAAGAGAACATGGAGTAAGAGTAAAATTAAACGCTCTTAGAGAAAATATAGAAGGAAAAAGAGTTGTTTTAATAGATGACTCAATAGTAAGAGGAACAACAATAAGAAGACTTGTAAAAATATTAAAAGAAGCAGGAGCTAAAGAAATTCATATGCGTGTAACTGCTCCTCCATTCTTATGGCCTTGTTATTATGGTACAGATGTTCCTTCAAGAGATAAATTAATAGCTGTTAATCATACAGTAGAAGAGATTGCAAAAATATCAGAACTTGACAGTCTTGGATACTTAGGACTAGAAAATTTAGCAAATATTGCAGAAGGATGCAAATGTAAATTCTGTGACTCTTGTTTTAGTGGAAAATATCCTACAAAAGTAGAGCTAGACAATGAGGAGGAAAAAATAAATGAAGTCCAAATACGTAAGTCCCCTAACTTCAAGATATGCTAGTAAAGAGATGAGTTATCTTTTTTCGCCAGATTATAAATTTAAAACTTGGCGTAAATTATGGATAGCTTTAGCAGAAACAGAAAAAGAACTAGGACTTAATATTACTCAAGAACAAATAGATCAAATGAAACAATTTCAAGATGATATAAATTATGATGTAGCAGAAGCTAGAGAAAAAGAAGTAAGACATGATGTTATGAGTCATGTCTATGCTTTTGGAACTCAAGCTCCACTTGCTATGCCTATAATTCATCTAGGAGCTACAAGTTGTTATGTTGGAGATAATACAGATATAATCATAATGACAGAAGCTTTAAAACTTGTAAAAAAACAACTTATAAATGTAATAAATGAACTTTCAAAGTTTGCTATGAAATATAGAGATCTTCCAACTTTAGGATTCACTCATTTTCAACCAGCTCAAACTACAACAGTAGGTAAAAGAGCAACACTTTGGCTGCAAGATTTAGTGATGGATTTAGAAGATTTAGATCATCAAATTTCAAAAGCAAAACTTTTAGGTTCTAAGGGAACAACAGGAACTCAAGCTAGTTTCTTAGAATTATTTGACGGAGATTATGAAAAAGTAAAAAAATTAGATCCTATGATAGCTGAAAAAATGGGATTTGACAGATGTTTTGCTGTATCAGGTCAAACATATTCAAGAAAATTAGATAGTCAAATTTTAAATATTTTAAGTGGAATAGCACAAAGTGCTTTTAAATTTAGTAATGATATAAGACTTCTTCAACATCTTAAAGAGATAGAAGAGCCTTTTGAAAAACATCAAATAGGTTCATCAGCTATGGCTTATAAAAGAAATCCAATGAGAAGTGAACGTATCAGTTCTCTTGCTCGTTATGTTATTGCTGATGCAATAAATCCTGCAATAACAGCTTCTACTCAATGGTTTGAAAGAACTTTAGATGATTCAGCAAACAAAAGAATAAGTATACCAGAAGCATTCCTTTGTATAGATGGAGTTTTATCATTATATAGAAATGTAGTAGATGGATTAGTGGTTTATCCTAAAGTTATAGAACAACACTTAAACAGCGAGCTACCATTTATGGCAACAGAAAATATAATGATGGATGCTGTAAAAAAAGGTGGAGACAGACAAGAACTTCATGAAAGAATAAGAGTTCATTCTATGGAAGCTGGTCGTCAAGTAAAAGCAGAGGGAAAACCAAATGATTTATTAGAAAGAATAGCTAATGATAAACTATTTGGACTAACTTTAGAAGAATTACAATCAATTATGGATGCTAAAAACTTCGTAGGTTGTGCTCCTGAGCAAACAAAAGAGTTTATAGAGAATATAGTTAATCCAATTCTTGAAGAAAATAAAGAATTAATAGACAGTCACTCTGAAAGTATAAGGGTATAATTGACTAAATATATTTTTTGTTGTATAATGTAACGTAAAAATTATATTTTTAGGAGGAAAAAATATGGTAAAAGCCATTGTTGGAGCTTGTTGGGGAGATGAAGGAAAAGGAAAAATAACTGATATGTTAGCTTCAGATGCTGATGTAGTTATTCGTTTTCAAGGTGGAAGTAATGCAGGTCATACAATAATAAATGATTATGGAAAATTTGCATTACATCAAATGCCAAGTGGTGTTTTTAATGAAAATACTGTAAATATCATCGGACCTGGTGTTGCGTTTAATATTCCTTATTTTGTTAAAGAAGTAAATTATTTAAAAGATAATGGAATAAAAAATCCTAAAGTTTTAATATCTGATAGAGTACAATTATTAATGCCTTATCACATATTATTGGATACATATGAAGAAGCTAGACTTGCTGATAAAAAATATGGATCTACTAAATCAGGAATAGCACCTTTTTATTCTGATAAATATGCTAAGACAGGTATTCAAATTTGTGATTTATTTAATGAGGATATTCTAAGAGAAAGAATAGAAGCAGCTTGTGAAATAAAAAATATTTTAATAGAGCATTTATATCATAAACCAAAATTAGATCCAAAAGAGATATTTGATGAAGTAATACAATATAGAGATGTTGTAGCACCTTATATTGTAAATACAACAGAATTTCTTAATAAAGCTATAAAAGAAGGAAAAAATATTTTATTAGAGGGACAACTTGGAGCTTTAAAAGATCCTGATCATGGAATTTATCCAATGACTACATCTTCATCTACTTTAGCTGGATTTGGAAGTATTGGAGCAGGAATCCCACCTCATTCAATAGAAAAAGTTTATACAGTAGCAAAAGCTTATTCTTCAGCAGTTGGAGAAGGGGCATTTGTAAGTGAAATTTTTGGTGATGAGGCTCAAGATCTTCGTCTTCGTGGAGGAGACGCAGGAGAGTTTGGAGCTACAACTGGTAGACCAAGAAGAATGGGTTGGTTTGACTGTGTAGCAACTCGTTATGGTTGTATGTTACAAGGAACTACTGATGTAGCTTTTACAGCTATTGATGTTTTAGGTTACCTTGATGAGATACCTGTATGTGTTGGTTATGAAATCAATGGAGAGGTTACAAAAGAATTTCCAGTAACTCCACTTCTTGAAAAAGCAAAACCAGTATATAAAGTTTTACCTGGTTGGAAATGCGATATTAGAGGAATTTCTAAATATGAAGATTTACCAGAAAATGCTAGAAATTATGTAGAATTTATTGAAAAAGAAATAGGATATCCTATTACAATAGTTTCTAATGGACCAAAAAGAAATGAAATAATATTTAGATAAAATTTAAGGGACGGCAACGTCCCTTATTTTAATCTTTAAATAATTCAAATCTATATTTTTGTGTAACTTCAGGATATTTTATTTTATCAACTTCTGAAGCAAACATTTCATAAGGTCTCGCAAAAATTCCAAAATCTCCATAAAGAGCTTGATAGATTACAAGTTTTTCTTTTGTTTCTGTGTGAGTTGCAATATAAAGTACTTTGTATAAATTTCCTTTAAAGTGCTTATAAGTTTTATTAGTTAAAATCTCTCTCATATTTTCTCCTATATGTATATCAATAAAAATAAAAAATATAACCTTAAAAAAAGGAGCTGATTATCAGCTCCAAATTTATTTTATTAGATATTGTATTTTGCTATCATTCTTTTAATTCTAGCTATAGTTCTTTCTTTACCGATTATAAAGATTAGGTTGTATAAATCAGCACCTCTAGGTTCTCCAGTTAATACAGCTCTTAAAGGCATGTAAACTTTTGCTGGTCCTTCTCCAATTTCTTCCAATGTATCAGTAAGAAGTTTTTTAGCTTCATCTAAAGGAATATCTTCTGATGGATAGTTTTCTATTTTTTCAAGGAATAATTTTATTGATTTTTTACCAGTTTCATCAGCAATAGCATTATGAAGTCTTTCTATTCCTTTTCTTTCTTTTTTGTCCATATCTTCAGTAACTACTGGTAATTCATATTCATCTCTGAAGTATACAGCAGATTCATCAGCGATTTCTTTTAAAGTATGAGCATGTTCTCTTATGATTTCAACTATTCTTTCAAGAGCAACCATTTCTTTATCAGATATTTCTTCTCCAACAAATCCGTTAGCTCTAAAGAATGGAATAGTCATTTCAGTTAACTCTTTAAGATCTTTTAATCTCATGTGTTGGTTGTTTATCCATCCAAGTTTTACAAGGTCAAATACAGGTCCTCCAAGAGAAACATTATCTATATTGAAATTATCTTTGAACTCATCAAGAGTAAATATTTCTTTTCCTTCTCCAAAAGAGTAAGCCATAAGTCCTAAGAAGTTTAAAAGTCCTTCTTTTAAATATCCGTTATCTTTATACCAGTTTAAAGATACAGGATTTTTTCTTTTTGATATTTTTGTTCTGTCACTATTTCTTAAAAGTGGCATATGGATAAATTCAGGTTGTTCCCAACCGAATGCTTTATAAAGTTGAATGTGTTTAGGAGTAGAAGAGATCCATTCTTCAGCTCTTATAACAGTAGTGATTCCCATTAAGTGGTCATCAACAACGTTAGCAAGGTGATATGTAGGGAATCCATCAGCTTTTAATAAAACTTGGTCGTCAATTTTACTATTTTCAAAAACGATGTCTCCTCTTAATCTATCATGGATAACAGTTTCTCCTTCATATGGCATTTTAAGTCTTATAACATATGGTTCTCCAGCAGCTATTTTAGCTTCAACTTCTTCTTTAGAAAGACTTCTACAATGTCCGTCATATCCAGGAGCTTTTTTCATAGCTTTTTGTCTTTCTCTTAGATTTTCTAATCTTTCTGGAGTACAGAAACAATAGTAAGCTTCACCTTTTTCAACTAATTGTTTTGCATAGTCAGCGTAGATATTAAATCTTTCAGATTGTCTATAAGGACCACAAGGACCTCCTACATCTGGACCTTCTTGCCAGTCAAGTCCTAACCATCTAAGACTGTCAAAAATCATTTGTTCAGAACCTGGTGTATATCTATTTTGGTCAGTATCCTCTATTCTTAATATAAAATCTCCACCATGTTTATGGGCAAAAGCTATATTAAACATAGCTATATAGGCAGTACCTACATGTGGGTCTCCTGTTGGAGAAGGAGCAACCCTAGTTCTTATTCTTCTTTCCATTTGAATCCTCCATAATTAATATTTTTAATACATAATGAGTTTATCATATTTTTAATAATTTTAAAAGTTAAATATTGAAAAAAATATTATTTTTTATTCCATCTTAAGAAACTATTAATAAATTGATCAATATCTCCGTCCATTACAGCTCTAATATTACCAGACTCACAGTTTGTTCTATGATCTTTTACCATAGTGTAAGGTTGGAAAACATAAGATCTAATTTGGTTTCCCCAACCAATATCAGTTTGTTCTCCTTGAAGCTTTTTCATTTCTTCTTCTTTTTTCTTGATTTCAAGATCAAGTAGTTTAGCTTGTAATACTTTCATTGCTTTTTCTCTATTTAAAAGTTGAGAACGTTCTTGTTGACAAGTAGTAACTATTCCAGTAGGCAAGTGAGTAATTCTAACAGCTGAATCAGTCATATTGACATGTTGTCCTCCAGCTCCTCCAGCTCTATAAGTATCTATTCTTAAGTCTTCAGGTTTTATATTTACTTCGATATCATCTTCAACTTCTGGTAAAACATCAACAGATGCAAAAGAAGTATGACGTTTTTTATTAGCATCAAAAGGAGAAATTCTTACAAGTCTATGAACTCCCTTCTCACATTTTAAATATCCATAAGCAAAAGTTCCCTCAACTAATAATGTAATAGATTTTATTCCAACAGAATCTCCAGCCATAAAATCAAGTTGACTTACTTTATATCCCTTTTCATTGAACCATCTTGAATACATTCTATAAAGCATATCTACCCAGTCACAAGCTTCTGTACCACCAGCACCTGAATGGATAGTAATTATAGCATTATTATTATCATATTTTCCATCTAATAAAAGTTTAGTATCAAGAGTATCTATTTCATTGGCAAGAGATTTATGTTTTTCAGAAAGTTCCTCTTCAAAATCTTCCTCTCCCATGTCAATAAATTCAATAAGAACTTCTTCATCATGATAAAGATTTTCAATTTTTTTATATTCTTCAACGAAATCTTTATTTTCGTTTATTTTTTTTATAATACTTTGGCTGTGATTTTTATCATTCCAAAATCCCTCTTCAGTAGTTTTCTCTTCAAGGGACTTGATAGTTTCTAATCTTTCTTCATATTTTATTGTTTTTTTGATATCTGAGATTTTATTTTTATAAACTTGAAATTCTCTTTTAAGCTCTAAAATATCAATGGTCATTTTATTTTCCTCCCTCAAAAATTATTGCTACTGCTGTGGCATATTCCTTACAATGCGAAATTGAAATATCAATGAAATATTTTTTATTGTAAGATTCTATGCTATTTTTAAAAGTTACATAAGGTTTTCCTAGTTCATTGTTTAATATTTCAATATCGGTTAAAGAAAACTCTCTAAAACCAGTTCCGAGAGCTTTAGAGACAGCTTCTTTACCAGCGAATCTACCTGCAAAAAATTCAGCTCTATTACCTTTTATTTCAAATAATTTTATTTCATTTTCTGTAAAAACTTTAGTAATAAAATTTGCTTTTTTTATTGCTTTTTCTATTCTATTTATTTCAATAATATCATTTCCAATTCCGATAAAATTCATATTCTTCCTTAAATTATTTCATAAATTTTTTTAGCATTTTCAGTAGTAATTCTTAAAACTTCTTCAACAGGAATATTTTTTATTTCAGCTATTTTTTTTACTACATATTCTGTGTATATAGGTTCATTTCTTTTTCCTCTGAAAGGTACAGGAGTAAGATATGGGGAATCAGTTTCAATAACTAATTTTGAAATATCTATCTTATTCACAAACTCTACAGTTTTTTTAGAATTTTTAAAAGTTAAGACTCCACCAATACCAAAATAATAATTGCTAGGGATATTCATTGCGCTTTCAAAACTTCCAGGATAACAGTGAACAATTCCTCTTACATTAGGAAATTCATTTAGTATCTCAATAGTATCAGCCATAGCATCTCTTGAGTGGATTATAACAGGAAGATTTAATTTTTCAGCAAGTCTCATCTGTTTTCTAAACCCTTCTTTTTGAACTTCTTTTTCATCTTCCATCCAATAATAATCAAGTCCTATCTCTCCAATAGCCACTACTTTTTTATTTTTAGATAGTTCTATTAATTCTTTTTCAACTTCATCATTATACTCAGAAATTGAAGTTGGGTGAACTCCTATTGCAGAATAGATAAATGGATAAGTATTGCTATATTCTACACTAGTTTTTGAAGATGGTAAATCAAATCCAACATTTACAACAAACTCCATTTTTTCTTCTATTCTTTTTAAAACTTCTTCTCTATCTTCATTGAATCTTTCATCATCAAGATGACAATGAGTATCAACAAACTTCATATTTTCGCATCCTTTCTATTAAAAAAATTTTTTAATTTAATATATATTTTACCTTAAATCTCCTTTAAATGCTAGTATTTTTACAAAAATTAACAAAAAAATATTTTTTTTCAAAAAAAGCTTGCAATTTTTTTTAAAATATTGTATCATTTTGCACAAGAAAAAAATAAAAAAAGAAGGAGGTTCTAAGATGAACTTATTAAGCAACTTAAATCTAATAATAAGCATAATAATAATTGTCATGTTGGTTATAATAATTATAAGCAATAAATTTTTGCGTACTTTAGATTGTTGCACAGTTCAAAGGAACTTCATTAGAAATAAAATTTTTATATAGTTTTTTATAAAATAAATTTTTAATGTAAAGAGCAATCTAAAGAGGTTGCTCTTTTTTTATTAAGGTTATTAAAAATATTAAATATATAATTGATGGAGGTAGTTATGAGATTTGTAAACAAATTAAGTGATTTTTTAGGAAAATATTTTATTGGATTGGTAGTTGCTATGGCTATTGTAGCATTGGTTTTACCACAACCATTTTTAACTTTGGGAAAAATGAAACCTTTTGGTCAGCCAATAGTTAATGTTGGACTAGGAGTTATTATGTTTGTTATGGGATTAACATTAAAAGTAGAAGATTTTAAAGTAGTTTTCACAAAACCAAAAGAAGTTTTAGTTGGTTGTACAGCTCAATTTGTTGTTATGCCATTTTTAGGATATTTTTTAGCAAAAGTTTTTCATCTGCCTAGTGAATTAGCAGTTGGATTAGTTTTACTTGGAACTTGTCCGGGAGGAACAGCAAGTAACGTTATGACTTATTTAGCAAAAGGAGATGTGGCATTATCAGTTGGAATGACAACAGTTTCAACTTTACTTTCTCCACTTCTTACACCAGCGCTTACTTTATTTTTAGCAGGACAATGGGTAGAAGTTAATGCAATGGCAATGTTTTTAAGTATTGTACAAGTGGTTTTAGTTCCAATTTTATTAGGATTGGTAGTTCATTATTTCTTAGATGATTTAGTTACAAAATATTCAAAAGCTTTAGTAATTTTACCAATTGTTTCTATCATCTTAATAATGGGATTATGTGTAGCACCAAACAAAACTAATTTAATGAATTCAGGAGTTTATTTAGTTTTAGCAGTTTGTCTTCATAATTGGGGAGGATTTTTACTTGGATATTTAGTTGGAGAGTTCAGTGGAATGACAGATGCTCAAAAGAAAGCTCTATCAATAGAAGTTGGATTACAAAATTCAGGTTTAGCAGTTGGACTTTCAGCACAATTTAATAATCCATTATGTACTTTACCAGCAGCAGTAGCAACAGTAAGTCATCAATTATCAGGGTCAGTACTTGCTAATGTTTTTTCAGGAAATGTAAATTTCAATTTAGAATTTTTAAAATTAAGAAAAGTAAAAGTTGTTAAAACTAAAGTTCAATAAAAAATAAAAAAATTAATTATATAAGGAGAGAAATAAAATGAGAAAGACTACATATTTACCAAGTTATACTGTTGGAGAAGATGCTTATAAAGAGGTTGTAAATATTTGTAAAGGATATGGAAAAAAGGTTGTTTTTATAGGTGGAAAAACAGCATTAGAAAAAGCTAGCTATCTTGTAAGAGAGGAATTAAAAGGAAGCGACTTAGAGGTATTAGATGAATTATGGTATGGAGGAGAAGCAAGCTATGAAAATGCAAAAATGTTAGAGCAAGAAAAATCAGTCCAAGAGGCTGATATGGTATTTGCTTTTGGTGGTGGAAAAGTTTGTGATACTTGTAAGATTTTAACTGAAAATTTAAAGAAACCATTATTTACATTTCCTACAATAGCAGCCACTTGTGCAAGTATTACTAAGGTTGCAGCAGTTTATTATCCAAATGGAGTTTTTAAAGAAGTATTCTTTAGATCTGCTCCAGCTGAACATACTTTTATCAATACTAAAATAATAGCTGAGGCACCAGAAAAATATCTTTGGGCAGGAATAGGAGATACTTTGGCTAAAGGTTATGAACCAGAATTTTCTTCTCGTGGAAAAGAGCTTGATTATTCAGATGATTTAGGAGTAACAATGTCAAGTTTATGTAAAGAAAGCTTAGTAAAATATGGTCAAAAAGCTTTAGAAGATTGTAGGAAAAATCTACCATCAAAAGAATTAGAAAGAGCAGTTTTAGCAATAATTGTTACAACTGGTATAGTATCAAATTGTTTAGAGATGTGTTATAACAGTGGAGTAGCTCATGCAGTTTGTTATGGATTTTCTACAGTAAAAGAAGTTGAAGAAAATCATCTTCATGGAGAATTAGTTTCTTATGGAGTATTAGTGTTACTTGCAATGGATAAAAAATATGATGAAGTAAAAAAATTACTACCTTTATACAGAAGTATAGACTTACCAACTAGCCATAGAAAATTTGGATTAGAATTAAATCAAATGGACGGAGTTTTTGATAAAGCATCTTCTGTAAAAGATATAGAAGTTTCAGCTTATGAAGTTACAAGAGAGATGATTTATAAGGCTGTTATAGATTTAGAAGAATATGTAGCAAAAAATTAACCAAAGAATGGTATATAATAGTAAAGTCAATCAAAAAAATATATTTTTTATTGACTTTGCTATTTTTTTTGTGATATACTTACTAGTAATTTGAAGTATACATAAGTATACACGAGTATAAATAATAATTTTTTATATAGATTAGGAGGGTAATTATGATTGCTCAGAGATTAGTAGGAAAAGAAGTAGGAAAAGGAGCTTTTGGTTTAGCTAGAGAAGTAAAGGCTCAAGAGAAAGAACACGGAAAAGATTCTGTTATAAACTCAACACTAGGAACTTTTTTTGGAGAAGATGAAAAGTTAGGTGTTTTAGAAACAGTTAATAAAACTTACAGAGAATTACAATCACCAGATATTTTTGGATATGCAGCGGGTGTAAGTGGTTCAGCTGAATATAAAAAAGCTGTTAAAAAAAGTGTTTTTGGAGAATTTTGTGATTATATAACAGAAAATTCTTTTGTAGATGTTGCAGCTACTCCAGGAGGAACAGGAGCAATTTATAGTGCTTTCAAAGCATACGGTAACGATGGAAATACAGTTTTATTACCAGAATATATGTGGGACGCTTATGTGCATATTACAGGAGCCAATAGTCTTAATAATGTTACTTATAAATTATTTGATGGAGATAAATTTAACGTAGCAGATTTTTCAAAAAAATTATTAGAAGTAGTAAAAAGAGATGGAAGGGTTTTAGCAGTAATAAATGACCCTTGTCAAAATCCAACAGGATATTGTTTATCATATGAAGAATGGGAAGAAGTTGTAAAAGTATTAAGAGAAGCTTCAGAATATGGAGATGTTATATTAATTAACGATATAGCTTATATAGATTATGATTTTAGAGGAAGAGAAAAATCAAGAGAATTTATGAAACTATTCATAGGTTTACCAGAAAATATAGTAGTAACTTTTGCTTATAGTATGTCAAAATCTTTTACAAGTTATGGACTAAGAACAGGAGCAATAGTTGCATTATCATCTAGTAAAAAAGTTATAGATGAATTTACTGTTGTAGCAGAATATCTATGTCGTTCTTCTTGGTCAAACGTTTCAAGAGGAGGAATGGCACTTTTATCAAAAGCTTATGAAGACACTCAAATAATAGATAATATAAATAAAGAAAGAGATGAATGGGTAGAGCTTTTAAAAGAAAGAGCAAGAATATTTACAGAAGAAGCTAAAAAAGTTGGATTAGAAATTTGTCCATTTAGAGGTGGATTCTTTATAACAGTACCATTAGAAAAAAATAAAAATGAGATAGTAGAAGATTTAAAAACAAAGAAAACTTTTGTTTTACCAATTAAAAAAGGTTTAAGGGTAGCAATTTGTAGTATCTCTTGTAAAAAACTTGAAATTTTACCAAAATTAATAAAAGAATCAATAGATAAATTTAATGACTAATAAAAATTAAATATCAAAACAGTGAGGGTTGATTTCTAATTATGGAAGTCAATCCTTTTAATTTGGAAAAAATAAAATTTTTTTTAATTTAGTTTTATTATTAAAAGAAATAAAAAAAGCAGGCAAAAACCTGCTATTTTTATTGAAATTATTTTTCGATTCTTGTATAAGGAATTAAAGCGATGTTTCTAGCTCTTTTTATAGCTTTAGCTATTTTTCTTTGTAACTTAGCGTTAGCTCCTGTTACTCTAGATGGATTTATTCTTCCTTTATCAGAAACAAATCTTTTTAAAAGATCAACGTTTTTGTAATCGATTTCTTCAGCTTTAACTCTTAATTTAGCTCTTCTTCTTCTGAATTCAGCCATTTTAAATACCTCCTTTTTGAAATAAACTTTTTACTTTTTTAATAGAATATAATTGAATTAGTCTTTTTTAACGATGATATATCTCATTACTTCTTCAGTAATGTTAAGTCTTCTTTCAACTTCTACTAAGTTAGTACCGTCCATTTCTAAAGTAACTAGCACATAAAATCCTGTTTTCTTTTTGTCGATAGGATAAGCTAATTTTCTTTCTCCCCATTTTTCAGTTTTAGCAACAGTTGCTCCAGCGTTAGTTAAGATTTCGTTAACTTTAGCCATAACAGCATCTCTACCTTCTTCTAAAACAGTTGGGTTGATGATGTACATAATTTCGTAAGCTTTCATTTGTTTACCTCCTCCCTATGGTTTTAGCCCAAAAAAATAAATTAATTGAGCAGGGCCTTTATTATAATATCATATTTTACTAATAATTTCAAGTATTTTTTTAATATCTTCCACTTCTTATCCAAGGTGGTAGATCTATATCAGCTTCTTTTGGTTTTTCAGTTTGAGAAGCTGTAGGAGTAGCACTTGTAACAACTCTTTGTTGAGATTGTACATTTATAAATGCTTCAGTTCTTTCAACTTCGTCAACAAAGTTGTTAGCTATAATAGTAACTTCAATTCTATCTTCTAACTCATCATTGATATTAACTCCAAACATTACATCATCAGCATCTTTACCAGCAGCATCTTTAACGATATTTGCAATAGATTGAGCTTCCATTAATGTTAAATCTGAAGAACCAGCTATATTAAGAAGTATTTTACTTGCTCCAGAGATAGATTTTTCTAATAATGGAGATTTTAAAGCTTTTTCAGTTGCTTTTAAAGCTCTGTTTTCTCCGTCACCATCACCAAATCCAAGAACAGCAACACCAGAATTTTGCATAGTTGTTTTGATATCAGCGAAGTCAAGGTTTATTAGTCCATTACCGATTATTAAATCAGCAACTCCTTTGATACCTATTTTTAAGATGTTGTTAGCTTCTTTGAAAGCGTTTTGTAATGTTATTGTTTTATCAGGTAATTCAAATAATTTGTCATTAGGGATAACAACTAATGAGTCAACATATTGTTTTAACTCAGCAATTCCTTTTTCAGCGTTGTTTCTTCTTTTTCCACCTTCAAATCCGAAAGGTTTTGTAACTATTCCAACAGTTAAGATACCAAGTTCTTTAGCAACTTTTGCAATAACAGGAGAAGAACCAGTTCCAGTACCTCCACCCATTCCAGCAGTTATAAATAACATATCTGTATCTTCTAAAAGTTGTTTTAATTTATCTATATCTTCTTCAGCTGATTGTCTTCCTATTTCAGGATTAGCTCCAGCTCCAAGTCCTCTTGTTAATTTTTCTCCAAGTTGTATTCTTACATCAGCTAAAGATTTGCTTAAATCTTGAGCGTCAGTATTAGCAGCAATAAACTCAACTCCTGATACTCCAGTAGTTATCATATCATTTATCGCATTTCCTCCAGCACCACCGGCACCTAAAACTTTTATTTTTACAATGTTGTCTGACATTTAATTTAACCTCCCTAATGTTTTATATAAAATTAGAAAACCATTTTTTCCAAAAACTTTCTTTTTTCTCATCTTTTTTTTCTTCAGTATTTTCTTCTTTATTTGTAACTTGTGTTTTTTCTTCTTGAGTTTCAGCAGAAATTCTTGCTTGAGCAAGAGCTATCTCAGCTTGAGCTTTTTGTTGTTTTTTAATTTCTAAATATTCTTTTTCCATTACTTCTAAAAGGATACCTATACAAACAGCCATTTCAGGTTTAGGTTCAATATTTCCCATAAGTCTTAGAGGAGAAACTCTAGTAACAGGGTATCCTATTTTTATATTGATCCATTCATACATAGAGTCCATTTGAGCAACTCCACCTGTTAAGAAGATACCTTTTTCTAAATATCCTTGGAATCCAGATTCATCTATTGTGCTTCTTATGAAGTTTATAAAATCTCCAGAACGAGCATTTATAGCATCACAGACAGCTTTTACATCTAGATTTTTATTTGGTAAAATATATTTATCATTTTCTATAGTAGCAGTTCCGTCTATAATACTTTGAGCTTCCTCAGGAGTTAAGTTGTAAATATATCCAAGGTCACTTATATAATGGTTACCACCAAGTGGTAAAGATTTAGTATAAATAAGTTTATTATTTTTGTAGATAATAATATCAGTAGTTCCACCACCTATATCAATAAGAGCAACTCCACTTTTTTTATCTTCTTCTTTTAAAGTTGCACGGGCAGCTGCGTAAGCATTTAGAGTGATACATTCTATTTCAAGTCCAGCTCTATGAACTACTTCTATAAGTCCATTTAGATCTTCTTTTTTGATGAAAATTAAATGAACATCAGCTTGGAAAAATCTTCCAACCATACCGATTGGGTTTTTTGTAGGATTTCCATTATTCACTTTTGCATTATAAAATTCACTTTCTAAAAGTTCTTCATCAGAATTTATTAATTCTTGTTTTCCTATTTCAAAAAGTTTTTCAATTTCTTCTTTAGTTATAATTTTTTCTCCACCAAAATCAATTTTGATATTTTTAGTTCTAGAGAAAATATTTGTTCCTCCATATCCAAGAGAAACTTTATCAACAGTTAAATGAGTTTCATCTTGAACAAGTTTTATAGCTTTTTTTATACATTCACTTAAAGCTATTGGATTTTCAATAATATTTTTACGCATACCTTGAGTTTCGACTTCAACATAGCTTAAAACTTTAAGTTTTTCACCATTTTCATCTAGCTCTCCAGCTAAAAGTTTGATGTTTTTGTTTCCAACATCTAGCACAAACTTATTTATACTGTTTTCCATCTTTATCCTCCAAATATTTAACTATATAATCTTCAAATCTAAGGTCTATATAGTCTATTTTTTTTTCTTTAGATAATCCAAAGCATAAATTTTTACCAATACGGTATTTTTCTAAAGGAACTGTGTGGTTAGTTTTTAATGTAGAACCATTGATTAAGACTACATCTACACAATGCTCATCAACTTTATAAATTTGTGATATATTTCCTTTAAGAATATTCTCAATATTCTTTATTATACCTAATAATGGTAAAATTTCAAAGTTATTTTTTACTAAAATAAAAGGAAGACTAGAAATTTTTTCATCACCAATTTCCCCATAGATTACATTATTTTTGTCAATTAAGAATATTTTATTGTTGTATTGTAAATAATACTTAGGTTTTCTTTTTTTTATATTAATATTTAGTTTGTTTGAGTCCACAACACTTACATTGACTTCATCTATTCTTATATCTTTTTTTATAAGTTCTTTTATCTCTTTTAGATTTATATTTGATAAAGATTTTCCTATAAATTTATCTTTAAAGAAAAAGAAATCTTTTGAAATATCTTCATTAACCCCAGTGATTTCAACTGATTTTATTTTATAGTCATCTCTTAAAAAAAAGTTTTTATTTGTTGTTATAAGTCCAAAAGATAATAAAACAAAAATTCCTAAACGAATAAGTAATCCCAAAAACTTCACCTATCCTTTTATTTGAATTTTTCAACCATCTTTCTAGTTAAGTCATCAAAAGTATACCCTTTTAAAGTTGCAACTTTTGGAACAAGACTAGTTTCAGTCATACCGGGACAACTATTTACTTCTAAGAAAAATACTTCTTCTCCTCTTAAGATAAAATCACTTCTTGAAATTCCAGACATACCAAGTTTTTCGTGAATAAGAGCAGCATTTTTCATAGCAAGTTCATATGCTTTCTCACTTATTTTTGCTGGAAACTCATATTCAGTCATACCTTTAGTATATTTTGAAGTATAGTCATAAAGTCCATTTTTAGGTTTTATTCTTATAACTCCTAAAGGTTCTCCTTCAAGAACTCCAACAGTAAGTTCATCTCCTTGGATAAAATCTTCGATAGTTATCTCTTTATTACCAGATTTTAGAATTGCGTCATTAAGTTCTTCTAAGTTATGACAGATATAAAGTCCAACACTAGAACCTTCAACAGATGGTTTAACTACTATAGGATAAGTTTTTATATCTTTTATTTGTTCTTTTGTATAGCTTTTTGGAGTAAGAACTCCGATACTTTCAGCTATATATTTAGTTAAGTTTTTATCCATAGATACTGCACTAGCTGTCATACTAGAACCAGTATATTTTTTTCCTAATACATCAAGTAAACCTTGAATTCTTCCGTCTTCTCCGTATATTCCGTGAAGAGCTAAGTAAGCAAGGTCATAATCATTTTCTACAAAGGCAGATAAAAGATTATCTTTTGTAAGATCAACACCATAAGCGTTATATCCTTGTCTTTGTAAACTTTCTAAAATAGCTTTTCCAGTTTTTAAAGATATCTCTCTTTCAGAGGAAATTCCTCCCATAAATACAGCTATTTTCAATTTATTTCCCCCTTTATTTTACAATAATAATCTCTCTTTCAAGATTTATATTATATTTTTCTTTTATAGTTTCTTGTACTTTTTTGATAGTATTTATTACATCATCAAAAGTGGCAGTTCCGTCATTTACAATAAAGTTTGAATGTTTAAGAGAAACTTGAGCTCCACCGATTTTTAAACCTTGAAGACCAGCTTCACTTATAAGTTTTGCAGAAAAATTTCCCTCAGGATTTTTAAAAGTACTTCCAAGATTTGGCATATCAAGTGGCTGAGATTTTATTCTTTTTTCTCTAAGAGTATTCACAATCTCTTTATTAAAACCTTTTTTGAAAATAAAATTAGCACTTAAAATAATCCAAGGTTTGTCTTTTATTTCAGTATATCTATATCCAAACTTCAGATCTTTTTTATCAATAAATCTGATATTTCCAAGTTCGTCTAATATTTCAACACTCTCTATACAATCAAAAATCTCTCTTCCGTGAGCTCCTCCGTTCATATAGATAAGTCCTCCTACAGTTCCGGGAATACCAGATAATTCTTCTATTCCAGAAAAGTCATTCTTAGCTAGAAAACTCATAAAAACTCCGAAATCAAGACCAGCTTCAACATTTATTTTATTTTCGCCAATAATTGAAATATTTTTTAATTTTTTTAGTGAAATAAAATCAATATCTAAGTATTGATCGCTTAAAAGGGTATTAGTCCCATTACCTATTATAAAATAATTTTTTAATTTTTTCAATAGAGGAAATAACTCTTCTTTTGATTCAATTTCAATAAAACTTTTTGCCACTCCACCTATTCTCATACTAGAGTGTTTTTTCATAACGTGATTTTCAGATATAACCATTTTTATCCTTTCAAGTTTTATTTGATTTTCTCAACAAAATGATGTGCAAAAGATGAAATACTTCCAGCACCCATAAATATATAAACTCTTGGTTCGTGTCTGTTAAGAATATCAGCTTCTAATTCTTCATCAGAAGAAACTAGTTTAGAATTTCTATGATTTATTTTTCTTAGTAAGTCTTCAATAGTTATTCCAAATTCATCTTTTTCTCCAGCACTGAATACAGGCATAAGTATTAATTCATCAGCATTATCAAATGCTCCTTCAAATTGTTCTAATAAAAATTTCACTCTACTAAATCTATGAGGTTGGAAAATAACTGTTATTTTTTTATTTTCGATACTTCTAGCTCCTTGTAAAGTAGCTTTTATTTCTGTAGGGTGATGTCCATAGTCATCAATAACTTTTATATCTTCTCTGTCTAATAAAATATCATATCTTCTTTTTGCTCCAGTGAAATTTAAAAGAGATTCTTTTATACTATCTTTAGAAACTCCAAATTCAAGAGCTAAATAAATAACAGGAAGAGCATTATATACATTATGTTGCCCTGGGATAGAAAGCACAAATTGTCCTTCAAATTTTCCAGCTATATAAATATCAAAATAAGTTTTTTTGTTTTCTACTTTTATATTATCAGCATAAAGAAAAGCGTTTTTATTTATTAAACTGTATGTTTTTACTTTTGGATTTCTTAAGATAACATCACAGTTAGGACAATCTTCACAAACAAGAGCCTCACGAGATGTTTGATTTATAAAAGTTTCAAAAGATTTTTTTATATTAGCAAGACAACCGTGTTTTTCAAGATGGTCTTCTTCTATATTAGTAACAACAGAATATTTTGGCTCCATAAAAAGGAAAGAGTTATCACTTTCATCAGCCTCAGCAACAAAATATTCACTTTGCCCACATCTAGCATTAGAACCAATAGCAGGAACAATTCCTCCCACAACTACAGTTGGGTCTTTTTCTAATAAAACAGTAGAAAGCATAGAACTAGTTGTTGTTTTTCCGTGAGTACCAGCTACAGCTATTCCAGTTTTTTTATTTAAAAGATTAGCAAGAAGTTCTCCTCTTTTTATTATAGTAGTTCCAATTTCTTTGGCTTTTCTATATTCTGGGTTATCTTCTCCAATAGCAGTTGATACAACTAAAGTATCAACATCATTTATATTTTTGCTTTCGTGTTTAGAAAAAATATTTATCCCTTGATTTTCCATTTTTTCAGAAAGATAACTTTTTGATAAATCAGAACCAGAAACATTATAATTTAAAGTTTTCATTACTTGAGCTAATCCACTCATTCCAATTCCATTTATTCCTACAAAAAATATATTTTTCATTAATTGTTCCTCCAAATTTCCATAGTATCTACAATAGATTTTGTAGCATTAGATGTTTTTAAAGTTTTTATACTGTGAGCCATTCTATTTAAAGCACTTGTATTGTCTAAAAGATCTAAAGCTACCTCAATTGACTCTTGAGCTTCATTGTTATTATAAACCAAAGCTCCTTTATGCTCTTTTAAAATAAGAGCATTTTCATATTGACCAACTTTTATAGAGTTATATGGAATTAAAATAGAAGGCTTTTCTAATTGAATAATTTCAGAGATAGTTAAAGCTCCAGCTCTACAAATAACAAGGTCAGCAGCAGCCATAATATTGATAAGATTATCAAAATATGGTTTAACTACATTATTAATATTTTTTATTTCTAAATTTTTTAAAATATCATCATAATTTTTTATTCCAGTAGCCCAATAAATTCTAAGATTTTTTCTAGTTTCTAAAACGTCCCAATATTTTGAAACAGCATCATTGATACTTTTTGCTCCAAGACTTCCACCAGTTATTACTAAGATTTTTTCATCAGGAGAAACTTTTAATTTTTCTCTTTCTTCAGTTTTATTGATATGATAAATCTCATCTCTTAGAGGATTTCCAGTTACTTTAAATTTATCTTGATATTTTATAGGAATGTCTTCATATGTAGAATTAAAAGCTAAAAAAGTCTTTTTAGCAAATCTATAAAACAATCTATTTGTCATTCCAAGATTAGCATTTTGTTCTTGAAGATAGATATTTTTTCTTTTGATGATACCAGCTAAAATCATAGGAAAAGAGATATAGTTTCCAAAACCTATGATGTCAGTAGGATTTTCTTTATCTATAATTTTCATACATTTAAAAACTAAGGAGATTATAGAAAAAATATTTTTAATAGATTTTCCTGGATGAATATCAATCCCAATAAAAGGGATATTTTCTTTAGGAACTAAATCTTTTTCCATACGAGAAGAGCTTCCAACAAAAAGAACTTCATTTCCTCTAGCTATAAACTCTTTTGCAACAGCTAGTGCTGGATAAATATGTCCTCCAGTTCCTCCAGTAGTTATTATTACTTTACTCACAGTCTTTCTCCTCCATCAAAAATTTCCATAGTTAAAGCTTTAAAAACTTCTCCTCTATGTTCAAAAGATTTGAATTGGTCATAGCTTGAAGTTGACGGAGAAAGTAAGATAACTTCCTTATCATCAGTAGTTAATTTGTTTCTTAAATCTTTAAGAACATTTTCTAAAGTTTCAAGATTATGGATTTTTTCTTGTGGGTATCCACCTTTTAATAAAGATTCTTCCATTCTGTTAGCCATTTTTCCTATTAAGTAAACAGCTTTTACATTTTTCTTGATAGTTTCAACGATTCCTTCAAGAGGAAGTCCTTTATCTTTTCCACCGCAGATTAAAATAGAATTTTTATAAGCTTCTATCGCAAAAGTAGTAGAGTCAAGGTTAGTTCCTTTTGAGTCATTGATAAATATATTTTCTCCCCATTTATAGAAAAGTTCCATTCTATGTTCTAGAGATTTTGTATTGTAAAGACAATTTTGAATAACTTCGTTAGAAACACCTAAATTTTTACCAACAGTAATTATAAATAAAGCGTTTTCTAAGTTATGCTTTCCTTTTAGAGAAAGTTTTGAAGTTTCAAGAACTTTTTCCCCATTATAGATTACCCAACCATCTTTATCAAAACAGATAGCCTCATCTTTTCTTTTATCAACAGTAACACCTATTGTTTTACAATGAACATTTTTTTCTAATCTTTTTAGAGTTTCGTCATCGTTTAAGTTGTAGATAAATATATCTTCATCTTTTTGATTTTTACAAATATTAAATTTAGCGTCGTAGTATTCATCAACCACAGCATATCTATCAAGATGATCTGGAGAAAGATTTACAATAAGAGAGATATTAGGTCTGAAATCTTTTATCCCTTCTAATTGGAAAGAGCTTAACTCTAAAACAGCAAACTCTAAATCTTTATTTTCAAGTATTAATTCAGCCAAAGAGTTTCCAATATTACCAGCGTGCATAGCTTTGTAACCAGCTTTTTGTAAAAGCTCAGTAGTTTTTGATGTTGTAGTTGTTTTTCCATTACTTCCAGTTATTGCAACTATTTTTGTAGGAAGATTTTTTTCTTTTATATATCTATATCCTAATTCTATCTCATCAATAACATCTATATTTTTTTCACAAGCTTTTTTTACTAAAGAATTATCAAAAGGGATTCCTGGACTTTTGATAAATAGATCTATTTCATCTAACATTTCTAAAGCATCAGTAGAAGAAACTCCAGTTTTATCATCAACTAAAACTACTTGAACTCCCTCAGATTCTAAAAGTTTTTTTGCTCCTTTTCCACTAACACCATTACCAAAAACTATGGCTTTTTTCATAAATATATACCTCCAAATAAATATAATAAAGTTTTATAAAATTCCTCTTAATCTAATGATACTTAAAGCAAGTCCTCCACAAAGAAGTGCCATAATCCAAAGTCTAAATGTTACTTTTGATTCTGGAATTCCCATCAATTCAAAGTGATGATGTATTGGAGCCATTCTAAAAATTCTTTTCTTTCTTAGCTTATAAGAACCAACTTGTAAAATAACAGAAACAGCTTCCATAACGAAAACTCCACCGATGATAGGAATTAAAAGTTCTTGTTTTAATATTACTCCTATTACTCCGATGATACCACCTAAAGTAAGAGAACCTGTATCTCCCATAAATATTTGTGCTGGATAGCAGTTATACCAAAGGAACGCAAGACCAGAACCAATGATAGTAGATAAAAATACTGCAATTTCTCCAGAACCAATAATATAAAATAACTTTAAGTGAGAACTCATTTCAATGTGACCACTAAAGTAAGCAATACCAGTAAGAATTGAGCAACTAATAATAACAGGCATAGTTGCAAGTCCGTCAAGTCCATCAGTTATATTAACAGCATTAGAAGTACCATTAATAACAAAAATAATAAATATTAACATAAAGAAACTACCTATATAAAAGTAAGAATTAGAAATTAATGGATTGATAATAGAAAAATCTAATATTTTACTTCCAGTTATTCCAAACTCTTTTATAAAGACCCAAACTATCACAGAAATAAGAGTTTGACATAAAAGTTTCTTTTTACCAGAAAGTCCATCTTTATTTACTGTAAATTTTTTATAATCATCAATAAATCCTAAAGCACTGAATAAAAATGTTGTGATTATAAGAAGTAAAACAAATTTATTTGATAAATCACAAACAATCAGAGCAGAAACCAAAGCTCCAAAAATCATAAGGACACCACCCATTGTTGGAGTTCCTTTTTTAGAATAGTGAGATGCTGGACCACATTCTCTGATCTCTTCCCCAAGTTTTTTCTTTCTTAAAAATTTAATAAATGGGTTACCTACAATAAGTACAATTAAAAAAGATAAAACAAATCCAAATGAAATTCTTAAGTATATAGATCTCAAGAAATCTAAATTTTCATATAATTTTCCTAAAATATATAACATTTTTTCTCCTATTAAATAATTTCCCAAAGGTGATTAAAGTTAGAACCTTTTAATAAAATAACATTATCCTTATAAGATGTAGAGATTAATTTTTTTATCTCATCTTTTGTGTCACAATAAATTAATCTTTCGTCATTAAAGCTTTTCATAGCTTCTTTCATACGGCTTCCCATTAAGATGAAAGTATCAATTTTCGTTTTTAAAGCATACTCTAATACTTCTTGATGAAATTTTATCTCATCGCTTCCCATCTCTCCCATATCAGCAAGTATAGCTAATTTTTTCTTAGAAAAATCGATATTGTCAAAAGTTTCAAGAGAGGCTTTCATTGAAACAGGACTTGCATTATAAGCATCATTTATATAAAGAGTGCCATTTTTTTCTATTTTTTGAAATCTCATAGGAGTTACATTTACTAAGTCAAGACCTTTTTGAATTTCAGAAGAAGTAAGTCCCAATGAAAGTCCGATAGCCACTCCCATAGAGGCATTGATACAGTTGTGTTTGCCATTTAGTTTGAAAGAATAATTTTTATTATTTAATATAAAATCCACTCCATTTGGAGTTTCTTTATAATTTCTTATGATAAAATCATTTTCTAAATTAAATCCTATTTTATTTCCTTTAAGATTTTTTAGATAAACATCATCACCAAAAAGGAATAATTTATCAGAATCTATATAATTTTTTATTTGACTTTTCTCAGCAAAGACATTGTCTCTATTTATCATAAATTCCAAATGAGAATCTCCAATATTTGTGATTACTCCATAATTAATTCCAGCAATATCACAAAGAACAGGAATCTCTCCTTTGTTGCTCATTCCCATCTCTATAACTCCAAATTCGTCATCTTCTTGTAGATTAAGAATAGTAAGTGGAAGTCCAATGTGATTGTTATGATTTCCTAAAGTTTTTTTAGTTTGGTATTTAGAAGAGAGAACTCCATGAATAATATCTTTTGTAGTAGTTTTTCCCTCGCTACCAGTTATACCAACTATTTTGATTTTTAATTTTTTTCTATAATTTTTAGCTAAAAGTTGCATAGCTTTTACAGTATCTTCTACAACTAAAACTTTTTTATTTCCTGACCATTTTTGGTCATCACATATAACAAAAGAGGCTTTTTTCTCAAGAACTTCAGCAATATAATTTTTTCCATTATTTATTGCAAAAAAAAGATCTCCCTCTTTAATATTTCTACTATCAATTTCAACTTTTGAAATATCATCTACTTCAAAAGAGTTATTAAATGTTTCATTTAAAGCTTCAACTAATTTTTTCATAAATTTATATATTCTCCTGACAATTTTTATATAAAATTTATACAACTATCCTATATTTTATCACTTTTAGTTAATATTTTACAACTAAAATAGAAATATTTTTTATTTATTTTTTAGAAAGATAGCAAAATCATAAAGTGATTTGAAAACAAGGACATTTTCAGATAAATCTTTAGGAATTTCCTCTTTTCCATTGTTTAAAAATATAGATGTAACACCAGCTTTTAATCCTGCATCAACATCTGATTTTTTATCTCCCACCATATATGAAAGAGAAGTATCTATATTAAATTCTTCAATTCCTTTTAAGAGCATTCCGGGATTAGGTTTTCTACACTCACAATCTGTTTTATATTTTCCAACTCCTTTAGTAGGGTGGTGAGGACAATAATAAAATTTTGATATTTCAATTCCTTTTTCTTGTAAAATTTTTGAAAGATCTTGATGAAGAATTTCAACATCTTCTTCACTATAATATCCACGAGCTATTCCAGATTGATTTGTGACAATAATAAGAATATATCCTAAATCATATAATATTTTTAAAGCTTCATCTGCTTTTGGTTCAAATTGAAAATCTTCTATTTTATATAGATAGTCTTTATCCACATTGATTGTTCCATCTCTATCTAAAAAAATAGCTTTTTTCCTTTCATTTAACAAATAAATCATCTCCCAATAAAATATAATATAAACCAATTTTTATTTTATCACAAAAATTTTTATTATACTATAATAAAAAAACTTTAAGCAAAATTTTAACATGCCAATATGGATTTTTTGTGTCAAAAAAATTTAAAAAATAAAAAAAAGAATTAAAAAAATTAAACAATTATGCTACAATATAATGATGAGAAAATTTCTGGTTTCATAAGGAGAAAAAGTGGATAAAAAAATTGTTTTTTTAGGAGATAGTATCACAGCTTGGAATGATTATTCTGGAGTTGAAAACTATGGTGTTCCAGGATATTTTTCTAGAGATGTTTTATGGTTACTTGAAGATAATGAAAAAATAAAAGGTGATGTGGCTGTTTTAATGATAGGGGTCAATGATATTTTAAGTGATGTTTCTTCAGAAAAAATTTTTCAAAACATTTCAAAAATTTTAGACATATTAAATAAAAGATTTGAAAGAACAATAGTAATTTCTGTTCTACCAACTATGTATATAGATAAAAATAAAAAAATAAAGAATTTAAATTTTTTCTTGAGAGAACAGCTATTTACTGATAAACTTATGATAGATAATTTGTTTTTAAATAATATGGGAGTTATAGATAATAAATATAGTTCAGATGGAGTTCACTTAAGTCCCATAGGTTATCAACTGTTAAATAAAAAAATAAAAGAAGTTTTAGAAGATTAAGAGAGGAAAAAATGAAGATTTGTCCAAAATGTAAGGAAAAATTAGAAAAAATTGAAAAAAATTATGTGTGTAAAAATGGACATACTTATGATATAGCAAAATCAGGATATGTAAATCTTTTATTAGATAATCAAAAACACAGTAAAAATCCTGGTGATGATAAGGATATGGTTATCAGCAGGAAAAGATTTTTGGAAAAAGATTATTACAAAGGGATATCTGATAAAGTTAATGAGGTAATTTTTAATAAATATCAAGGTGGAAAAATTAATATTTTAGATATTGGTTGTGGTGAAGGATACTATACTCACAATATTAAAAGTTTTTTAGATGAAAAAAATATAGAGAATGAAATTATAGGGATAGATATATCAAAAGAAGCTATAATAAGTGCTTCTAAAAAAGATAAAAATATAGATTGGGTTGTGGCTAGTGCCTCTAACTTGCCAATTGAAGATAATTCTCTTGATTTTATAATTTGTATGTTTGCTAAAATTATTCCAGAGGAAAAAATGAGGACCTTAAAAAAAGGTGGGTATCTGATTATTGTTTCTACTGGAGAAAATCATCTTGAGGAGATGAAGAAAGTAGTATATAAAGAGGTAAGAAAAAATTTTTATTCTCCAATAGAGGATTTAAAAATATTTGATTATGTAGAAACAATAAATTGTACTTATAAAACTACTATAAATGAAAATGAAAGTATAAGGAGTATGTTTAATATGACTCCATATAGGTGGAGAAGTCCAAGAGAGGGAATAGAAAAATTATTTGCTTTGGATAAACTTCCAATAACTGTAGATGTAAATTTAGATGTATTTAAAAAACCTTAGGTAAAAAAATTAAAAATAGGAGGAAAAATGGCGGTTTTTAAATTTTTATTTTACTCAATTTTAGGAGTAATAGCTTTTTTGGCACCGATTACAATAGGTGGAGAATCTTCAATTTTGATGGGACATATTAAATCTATAATTATAGATGGTTATATTGAACAAATTAGAGTGTTAGTAATAATAGCTTCTGTAACAACAGTTGTAGGAACTATAATAGGTTTTATAAAAAAAGATTTTAAAAATAAATATTTAAAAGAATTTTTTATATGTGGACCAATTAATGGAGCAGCAAGAATATTAGGTGGAATATTTTTCTTAATGGTTCACTACGGAATAGGACCAGCTATAATTTTAGATCCAAATACAGGTGGAATGATGGCAAATGATTTGCTTCCATCACTAATGGTAACTTTTTGTGTTGGGGTTATGTTGATGCCACTTCTTACAGCTTTCGGACTTGTTGAATTTATTGGAGTTTTGATAGCTCCTTTTATGAGAAAAGTTTTTAAAGTACCAGGGTATGCAGCTATTGACGCAATCGCTTCATTTTTAGGAGATGGAACAATAGGGATAGTTGTTACTGATGAACAATATCAAAAAGGTTATTATACTCAAAGAGAAGCAGTAATAATAGCTACATCATTTTCAATAGTTGGAATATCTTTTGCGGCAGTTGTATCAGATTTATTAAAATTATCAGATAGATTTATAATATTTTATGCAACAATCGCTTTTTCAACAGTGATAGCAGGAATAATAATAGCAAGACTTCCATTAAAAAAATTCAAAAATGAATATTATATGGGGAAAAATTTTGCAGGAGAAGAGGGAAGTACATCTTTTGTTGTTGCAATAAAAAAAGCTACAGAAGTAGCAAATAAAGCGAAAGAAATAGAAATTTTACTTGATTCAATAAAAAAAGTTGGAATTTTATATATAACTTTTATACCAGTTATTATGTTTATGGGAACTCTTGGACTTGTAATAGCAGAGCATACAAATATTTTTAATATTATAGCAATGCCACTAGTTCCAATTTTAAAACTTTTTGGTTTCTCTAAAGAGATAGCTACAGTAATGGCACCGGCTATGATAGTTGGATTCTCAGATATGTATCTTCCATCATTATTAATAGAGGGTGTTCCAAGTGAAATGGCAAGATTCTTAATAGGAACTCTATCTTTTGCACAACTTATTTTCTTAAGTGAAACAGGAATGATATTAGTTGCGTCAAAAATAGGATTTAATTTCTGGGATACTTTAAAATTCTTTGTCCTAAGAACTGTAATAACTTTCCCAGTAATATTTATAATAGTTAGAATATTATATAGTATGGGAATACTAGCAAATTAATAAAATAAAAATAAATAAAATTGTTAAGGAGCTTATTGGCTCCTTTTTTTGTGTTAAAATGTACTGAAATAATAATTAAATGATTAGAATTTACTTTTTGGCTCATAAGTTTCCATAAAATGATTATTTTATAAAATTTTATAAAAAAATAAAAAAAATATTTAGATAGTTAAAATGAATTATGCTATAATTAACCTCATAAATTTATAATGATATATTTAATTAATTTAAAATATATTAAAAATATAAAAAAATTCTAAAAATAAAATATTTAAAAAATATATTTTTTAAATTAATTTTATATATTAAAATTTTAGTTAAAAAACTTATAAAAAAATAAATAGATTCTATCCGCCAGTGTAATATAAAAAATATATAGCAAACATTTTAAATTTATATTGACAGAATAAAATTAAAGTTGTATATTGTTTAAGAGGAATATTGTTGTTTTATAAAACAAAAAATTATATTTTTTGAATAAAACATATTGAAAAGTATCGCGGAGGAAGAAAAATGGAAGATTTATTAAAAAATCTAGTAAAAAATAATCAAGCAAAATCAAAACTAGGAGAAGTTGCTAATTATATACCAGAACTAGATAAAGCTAAAAAAGATGCTCTAGGAATTTGTATATATGATATAGATGGAAATGAATATTGTGCAGGAGATTGTGAAGAAAAATTTACTATTCAGAGTATATCAAAAATAATCACATTGATGTTAGCTATACTTGATAACGGTGAAGAGTATGTTTTTAGTAAAGTTGGAATGGAGCCAACAGGAGATCCGTTTAACTCTATAAAAAAATTGGAAACTTCTAGCAGAAAAAGACCTTATAATCCAATGATAAATGCTGGAGCTATAGCAGTAAGCTCAATGATAAAAGGAAAAGACGCAAGAGAAAAATTCCAAAGATTATTGGATTTTGTTAGAAAAATTTCTGAAGATGATACATTAGATGTAAATTATAAAATTTATTGTGGAGAATCAGAAACAGGAAATAGAAATAGAGCTATGGGATATTTCTTGAAAAGTCAAAATATTATAGAAGGAAATGTAGAAGATGCACTAGATGTGTATTTTAAACAATGTTCAATAGAAGCCACAGCTAAAAACTTAGCAAGAATTGGACTTTTCTTAGCAAGAGGTGGAAAAACTAGTACAGGGGAACAAGTTATCAATTCAAGAATAGCAACAATAGTAAAAACTTTAATGGTTACTTGTGGAATGTATGATAGTTCAGGAGAATTTGCAGTAAGAGTTGGAATTCCTTCAAAGAGTGGAGTAGGAGGAGGAATAGTATCTGTTGTTCCAGGAAAAATGGGAATAGGAGTTTTTGGACCATCATTAGATAAAAGAGGAAACTCTGTTGCAGGGGTAGCTGTATTAGAAGAACTATCAAAAGAACTTAGTTTAACAATTTTTTAAAAAAAGATAAATAAAAAAATTAAAGGAGGTAGCTATGAACTTTTTACTTTCAATAGCTGGAACAATTAACGATTATTTATGGTCTTATATTTTAATGGGACTTTTAATCGCACTAGGATTATTTTTTACATTTAGATCAGGTTTTGCTCAAGCAAGATTATTAGGAGATATGGTTGGTTTAATAACTGGTAGACTATCTACTCTTAAAGATGGAGAAAAAAAAGTTACAGGACAAGTTACAGGATTTCAGGCATTTTGTATTTCAGTAGCATCTCACGTTGGTACAGGAAACTTAGCGGGAATAGCTATAGCTATTTCTATTGGAGGACCTGGAGCAGTATTCTGGATGTGGCTAATCGCACTTTTAGGTGGAGCAACAAGTTTGGTAGAAAATACTTTAGCACAAGTTTATAAAGTAAAAAATGATGATGGAACTTTTAGAGGAGGACCTTCATATTATATGGAAAAAGCTCTTGGAATGAAAGGTTTAGGAGCAATATTCTCTGTTATAGTTATAGTAACTTTTGCTATTATATTTAACACTGTTCAAGCAAATACAATAACTTCAGCTCTTCAAGGATCTTTTGGATTAAATCTTTATATAGGTGGAGGAATTGTTACATTATTAACTGCAGTTGTAATATTTGGAGGAACTGAAAGAATAGCAAATGTTTCTGGAGTTATAGTTCCAGTAATGGCTGTAGCTTACATTGTTGTTGCAATTGTTGTTTTACTTTTAAATATAACTGAATTACCTAGATTATTTATGAGTATAGTAGAAAATGCTTTTGGAATTCAACAAGCAGTTGGTGGAGGAATTGGAGCAGTAGTACTTCAAGGGGTAAAAAGAGGATTATATTCAAACGAAGCTGGTATGGGATCTGCACCAAATGCTGCTGCTATATCTAATGTTTCTCACCCTGTTAAACAAGGTTTATTACAAGCTTTTGGTGTATTCGTTGACACAATATTAGTTTGTAGTGCAACAGCTTTCATCGTTTTATTATATCCAGATTATCAAGCAGCTTATGCTCAAGGATTTGAAGGAATACAATTAACTCAAATGGCACTAGCACATTCTGTTGGAAATTGGGGAATTCACTTTGTAACTTTCTGTATTTTCCTATTTGCTTTCTCTTCTGTAATAGGAAACTACTACTATGGAGAAACTAACTTAGGTTATATTTCTAAAAATAAAACAAGCTTATTTATATTCAGATTATTTGTTTTAGTTGCTGTTTATGTTGGTTCAGTAGCAAAACTTGGAACTGTATGGAGCATGGCAGATTTATTCATGGGAATCATGGCTTTAATCAATATTCTTGTTATAACAATTCTTTCTCCTATTGCTGTAGCAGCTATTAAAGACTACATGAAACAAAGAAAAGAAGGAAAAAATCCTGTATTTAAAGCTAAAAATATTCCTGGATTAAAAAATACAGAATGTTGGGACTAATTTAATTATTAGTTAGCTGGAATTAAATAAAAAAAGATCTAAGAACTGCTAAAGTTAGATGATTACGAATAGATACTAACTTTGGTAGTTCTTTTTTATTAAAAAATTGTATTATTTATACATATATAGTATAATATTACAAAAAACATAAAATATAGGGGGAAGTATGGAACAAATATCTCAACTTATAGGAACGGTAAATAATTTGCTGTATTCTTATATATTAATTGCTTTACTTTTAGTTTTAGGAACTTATTTTTCAGTAAAAACAGGATTTATTCAAGTAAGAATGCTTGGAGAAATGTTTAGAATTTTAGGTGGAAAATCTTCAGGTAGCTCAAAAGGAATCTCTTCCTTTCAAGCTTTTTGTATATCAATAGCTTCTTGTGTAGGGACAGGAAATCTTGCAGGAGTAGCAATAGCTATAGTAATTGGAGGACCTGGAGCAGTATTTTGGATGTGGCTTATAGCTTTAATTGGAATGTGTTCAAGTTTAGTGGAATGTACGTTAGCTCAAATCTATAAAATAAAAGATGGAGATCACTTTAGAGGTGGACCAGCTTATTATATGGAAAGAGCTTTAGGAAAAAAATGGATGGGAGTAGTTTTCTCTATTCTTATATCTGTAACATATGGACTTGTATTTAACTCAGTACAGGCAAATACAATGGCATCAGCTTTTAATAAAGCTTTTGGAATAAATCAACTTTATGTTGGAATAGTTTTAGCAGTTGTTACAGCAATAATTATATTTGGTGGAATCAAAAGAATAGCTCATGTTGCAGAAGTTTTAGTTCCAGTAATGGCAGTAGCTTATATTTTTGTAGCAGTATTTATTATTGTAAAAAATATTGCTATGATTCCTTCTCTTTTATCTTTAATTTTCTCTAGTGCATTTGGATTGAAACCAGTGGCAGGAGGATTATTTGGAACAGTTATAATGCAAGGAATTAAAAGAGGATTATTTTCAAATGAAGCTGGTATGGGAAGTGCTCCAAATGCAGCTGCAACATCTGATGTTTCTCACCCTGTAAAACAAGGTCTTGTTCAAGCTTTTGGAGTATTTACAGATACAATAATTATTTGCTCTTGTACAGCTTTTATAATATTAATTTCAGGAAATTATACAACTGGAAATGCTAATGGAATTCAATTAACTCAAGATGCAATCGTTTCTCAAGTTGGATCTTGGGGAGCAGTATTTATAGCTGCTTGTATATTATTCTTTGCTTTCTCATCAGTAATTGGAAACTATTATTATGGAGAAACAAATATAGAATTTATAAAAGTTAATAAAATATGGCTGACAATTTACAGAGTTTTGGTAGTTGCAATGGTACTTTGTGGTTGTATAGCAGATCTTCCATTTGTTTGGAACTTAGCAGATCTATTTATGGGTCTAATGGCAACAATGAACTTATTAACAATCGCAGTTCTTGCTAAATTTGCTTTTGCAGCTATCAAAGATTATGAAAAACAAAGAAAAATTGGAAAAGAACCGATATTCAAAGCTAGTAACATTCCGGGATTAAAAAACACAGAATGTTGGGACGATTAATTATTAAAAATTATAACTAAAGAGGATAGGAATTTCGTATCCTCTTTTAATTTTTATCTAAAAAATTGTATTATTTTTTAATATATAGTATAATATACTAAACAAAAAAATTATCTTTAGGAGGATATATGATAAAAAAAGTTTGGGGAATGTATTTCACAGGAACAGGAACAACAGAAAAAGTTGTAACACATATAGGTAAAAAAATTGCTGAAAAATTAGGAGTGGAATATGAAGATTACGATTTCACTTTACCAAAAGTAAGAAAAGTAGAAAAAAGTTTTACTGAAGAAGATTTAGTAGTTTTTGGTACACCAGTTATAGCAGGAAGAGTGCCAAATTTACTTTTAAAATATTTAGATACATTAAAAGGAAATGGAGCTTTAGCTGTACCAGTAGTTTTATATGGAAATAGAAACTTTGATGACGCTTTAATAGAGCTTAGAAATATTTTAAAAAATAAAGGAATGAAACCAATTGCAGGGGGAGCTTTTATAGGAGAACACTCATTCTCAAAAATATTAGGAGCTGGAAGACCAGATGCTAAAGACATGGAAATTGCTTCTACTTTTGCAGAAAATATTTTTGAAAAAGTAACAGGAAAAGATTTTGATCCAGAAAAATTGATAGAAGTAAAAGGAGAAACTCCAATTCGTTTCTACTATCAACCTAGAGATTCTAAAGGAAATTCAATAGATATCAGAAAAGTTAAACCAAAAACAAATATGGAGCTTTGCAATAAATGTGGACTTTGTGCATCAATTTGTCCTCTAGGTTCAATAAATCCTGAAGATCCAAGTGATGTTTTTGGAATTTGTATGAAATGTTGTGCTTGTGTAAAAAGATGTCCAAATGGTGCTAAATATTATGATGATGAAAATTATTTATATCACCAACATGAACTTGAAGCACAATACGCATCAACTAGAAGAGAACCTGAATTATTCTTATAATAATTATAAAAAAATGGAACCTCACAAGGTTCCATTTTAAATTTCTATTTTTTATTATTCACCAGCAGTTCCGTATTTTTCTAGTAACTCTCTAGTTTCATTTCTTTCAGCATCTAATTCATAAGCTTTAACAGATATTTTAATTCTTTGTTTTTCTCTGTCGATTTCTATTATTTTACCTTTTACAACATCTCCAACTTTGAATTTAGCTTTAATATCTTTTATAAATTCTTTAGAAAGTAGTTGTGTAGGGATAAATCCATCAACACCATTTTCAAGATTTACAAATACTCCAAAGTCTTGGATATTTTTTATAGGTTTTTCAACTATATCTCCAACTTTAAATTCTTTTAAAGCTTTTTCCCAAGGACTTTCTTCTAATAATTTGATACTTCCTTTTATTCTTCTTTCTTCAGTATCTAATTCGATAACTTGGAATTCTACTTCTTGACCTTTTTCAAATTTTTTGTTTCCTATCCAACAGAAATCAGCTTGGTGGATAAATACATCTATTCCATCTTCAATTTCAACAAAGATTCCATAAGGTTTAACTTCAGCTATTTTTCCAGAAAGTTTGTTTCCAACTGCATATTTAGTTTCAGCATCTTCCCAAGGATCAACAGAAAGTTGTTTAACACCTAATTTTAATTTTCTTGATTCAGGTTTTAATTCAAGAATTTTAACTTTTACAACATCTCCAACTTTTAAGAATTCAGAAACAGAAAGTTTTTTCTTATTCCAAGTTAAATCAGAAATGTGAACAAGTCCTTCAACTCCATCAAGAATTTCTACAAGAGCTCCATATTGTAAAAGTTTAGTAACTTTTCCATCAACAACATCGTCAACTTTGAAAGTTTCAGCTGCAACGTCCCAAGGATTTCTTGTAAGAGATTTTATAGAAAGTTTTATGTTTTTCTTATTTTCTTCTAATTCGATAACTTTTACTTTTATAGTGTCTCCAACATTGTATCCTTCGATTTTTTCAGATTTTTTCCAAGAAAGTTCAGAAATATGAATAAATCCTCTTAATTTTCCAATAGCTACAACGATACCAAATGGAAGTATTTCAGTAACAACTCCTTCAGTAACATCTCCTATATTAATTTTTTTGAATTCTTCGTCTTTTTCAGCAAGGATGATATCTTTTCTTGATACAGTAACTTTTTTTCCTTTTTTATCTTCTTTAATTTCTTTTACTAAGAAATCGAAAGTTTTTCCAACTATTTCATTAGCATCTTTAGCTTCAGAAAGAGATTTTGGTAAGAAAGTTTGGTGAGAGAAAACTTCGACAATATATCCACCTTTTATTTCTTTTAAAACTTTTCCAGTAACTTTTTCTTTTTCGTTGAAAGCTTTTTTAAGGTGTTCCCAACCAGCTTCCATTTCGATTCTTCTTCTAGAACCGATAAGGTATTCTCCTTCTGGTGTTTCTCCTACTAGCATAACTTCTACTTCGTCACCAACGTTATAATTTTCTAACTCTTCAGTTCTAACTCTAACAGGTGTTCCTTCACCAGGTACATCTAAAAGGCAGAAATTTCTGTCTTTACTTTCAAGAGTTCCAACTACTTTTTTACCATTTCCTCCTTCTGAAGGAAGGTAGTTTTCAAGTAGAGTTTCAAATTCGTTGCTATAATCCATGTTTGTCATCAAAGTTCCCCCTTATAAATTTTTCTATCTCAATTATTATTTTTTCTGGTGTTGATGCTCCTGCTGTTATTCCAACAGAGGAGATATTTTTTAACCAATCTATATTAAGTTGGTCTACTTCTTCTATAAGATAACTTTTTTCATTTATCTCTTTAGAAATTTCGTAAAGTTTTTTACTATTTGAGCTTTTTTTATCTCCAACTATAATAATAGCTTCACATTCTTTAGCTAATTTTTCAACAGCTCTTTGTCTTTCATAAGTAGCTCCACAGATTTTACTAAAAATCTCAATATTATTATAGTTTTCTAATATATAATCTTTTATTTTAAAGAAAACTTCTTTGTTAAAAGTTGTTTGAGTAAGTAGAGTATAATTTACATTACTATCTACTTTAAAGTTTAAAAACTCCTCAAAAGAGGCAACAACTTCAAAATTATTTCCAAAAGAAAGAATTCCTTTTACTTCAGGGTGATTTTTATCACCTACGAAAATTATTTTATTACCTTTATTCTCAGCCTCTATCAAAGCATTTCTTATTCTTTTTACAAAGACACAAGTGGCATCAAAAATTTCACAACCACTTTCATCTAAAATTTTGTATATCTCTTTGGTAGTTCCATGAGCTCTTATTATAACAAGATCATTTTCTCCTAAATGGATTTTATGAGATAAAAGATCTTCCTCTTTTAAGACTTCAAATCCTTTATCTTCCATATCTTTTATGACTACTTTATTATGAACTAACATTCCTAAGATATACATCTTTTTTTTAGAGATATTATTTTTTTTAATAACCTCTTCACAAAGGTCAACAGCACCTGAGACTCCAAAACAAAATCCCATTTTTTCAGCTCTTTTAATAATCATCAGCTATTCTTCTCCAAATTTTTTATCTTCTATAAGCTCTTTAAGTGCATCAAGTAGATCGTCTTCATCATCACCATTAGCAGTAAGTGTCAGAACAGCACCTTGTTCAGCAGCCAAAAGCATAAGTCCCATAATACTTTTTCCGTTAATTTCTTCATCTTCATACTTTACTTTGATTTCTGAATCGAAATTACTTGCGACCTGAACAAAAAGAGATGAAGGTCTAGCGTGAAGACCAGCTTTGTTTTTTATTTCAACTTCTATTGTCTTCATAACTAATTTCCTCCTCCTTTTTTGTGAAAAGTTATATATCCAGATAATTTATATTAAAAATTAAAAGTATACATATTAAATTATATATTATTTAGTGTGATTTTTCAAACATTTTCTGAAAAAATATTAAAATAAATGAAAATATAAAAAAACATAGTGAATGAAATTTAAAAATTATTTTTGAAAAAAATCCTTTACATCAGAAGTGAATTGTGATAAAATCACCACCATAAATATTTTTTATAAATTTTTAACTAAATATTATATTTTTAAATAAATGATTTTGGGAAGGGGAGGAATATTTTTATGAAAAATATGTTGGAAGTTTTTGGAAAAAACTATTTTTCTGAATTACAATTGAAAAGTAGAGTTCCAAGCTCTATTTTTAAAGAATTTAAAGCTGTTCAAAGAGGAGAAAAAGAGCTATCAATATCTGTTGCGGAAGTAATAGCCAATGCTGCTAAAAACTGGGCTACAGAAAATGGTGCTACACATTTTACTCACTGGTTTCAACCTTTAACAGAGCTTACTGCGGAAAAACATGAATCTTTTATATCGGTAACTTCTGATGGAAATATTTTATCTCAATTCTCAGGAAAAGAGTTAATAAAAGGGGAAGCTGACTCATCATCTTTTCCTAATGGAGGACTTCGTTCAACTTTTGAAGCTAGAGGATATACAGCTTGGGATATATCTTCTCCAATGTTTTTGAGAGGACCAGAAAAAGCAAAAACACTTTTTATTCCAACAGCTTTAGTTGGGTTTCATGGAGAAACTTTAGATAAAAAAGTTCCTCTTTTAAGGTCAATCAATAGTGTAACAAAAGAGGCTCTTAGAATAAGAAGAGCTTTAGGTGATGAAAGAACTAGCAAAATAGATGTTACTTTAGGGATTGAACAAGAATATTTCTTAATAGAAAAACAATTTTTAGAAAAAAGAGAAGATCTGATGTTTGCAGGAAGAACTTTATTTGGTTCACTTCCTCCAAAAGGTCAAGAGTTATCTGACCACTACTACGGTGCTTTAAAAGAAAAAGTAGAACATTTTATGGCTGAGTTAGATTCTGAGCTTTGGCAATTAGGAGTTATGGCAAAAACAAAACATAATGAAGTTGCTCCAAATCAATTTGAGTTAGCTGTAATGTATTCTTCAGCTAATGTGGCAGCAGACCAAAATCAACTTTGTATGGATATGATAAAAAGAGTTGCAGATAGACATGGACTAGCAGCACTTTTACATGAAAAACCATTTGATAAAGTAAATGGATCAGGAAAACATTGTAACTGGTCTTTAAGCACAGACACAGGAGAAAATTTATTAGATCCAGAAAATATTTCAAAAGGAAAATTAGATTTTTTACTTTATCTAACAGCTATAATAGAAGCGGTAGATAGATATTCAGATGTTTTAAGAGTTTCAACAGCTACTTCAGGAAATGATCATAGACTTGGTGGTGCAGAAGCTCCTCCAGCAATAATTTCTATTTTTATAGGAGAACCTGTTCAAGAACTTTTAGAAAATGTTGATAAAATTAATAGAAGTGAAGAAAAAGAGGAATCTATTGAATTAGGAACATATAATGTTCCAAGAATTCCAAGAGATAGTTCTGATAGAAATAGAACTTCTCCATTTGCTTTTACAGGAAATAAATTTGAATATAGAATGCCAGGATCAAGTGCATCTCCAACAACACCAGTATTTATAATTAATACTATAGTTGCTGATATATTAAAAGAGTACGCTGACAAACTTGAAAAAATAGAAGATAAAACAAATATGAATAAAGAGATTGTAAAATTGGTAAAAGAAAGATACAATTTACATAAAAGGATAGTTTTCAATGGTAACGGATATGACGAAGCTTGGGTAGAAGAAGCAAAAAGAAGAGGATTACCAAATCTAAGTTGTACAGTTGAAGCTTTACCAGTTTATAAAAAAGAATCAACAGTAGAATTATTTGAAAGAAATGGAGTTTTAAATAGAGGAGAGCTTAACTCAATATTTGTAATTTATACAGAAAGATATAATAAACAACTAAAAATAGAAACAACAACAGCTATAAGAATGGCAAGAAATGAAATTTATCCAGCAATAATGAGATATATGAATAATATTGCTACTTCAATAAAAAATATTCAACTTGCTTTAGGACCAGAATATGAAAACTGTGTTGCAGGAGATAAAAGACATCTATTAAAAGTTATAAATGGAAAAGATCATTTAAGAAATTCTTTGGCAGAATTAGAAAAAGATTTTTCAGAAGCAATTTATATAAAAGATCAATATGAAAGAGCTAAATATTATCATTATCATGTAGTTCCAAGATTAAAACATTTAAGAGAATGGGTAGACGTATTAGAACATCTTTGTGAAAAAAGTTTATGGCCATTCCCAGTGTATGAAGATTTATTATTTAAATTATAATTTTATTAAAAAGTCAGTTTACGCTGGCTTTTTATTTTTGTTATATATTAAAGAAAATATTTTTTGAAAATGGTAGAAAAAACTTTTAAAAAAATATCATAAATGATATAATAATTTATAAAATGAGTAAGGAATTTTTTGAAAGAGGTAAGTTGTGGATAGAGTGGTTACAGATAAAGAATTAGGAAATGAAGTAGAAACTCAAAGAACCCTTAGACCAAAAAAATTTGATGAATATATAGGACAATCTACTCTTAAAGAAAAAATGAAAATTTTTATAGAAGCTGCTAAAAGAAGAGGAGGATGTATAGACCATATTCTTTTATATGGACCTCCTGGACTTGGAAAAACTACTCTTGCTGGAGTTATAGCCAATGAAATGGGAGTTAATTTAAAAATAACTTCTGGACCAGTTTTGGATAAAGCGGGAGACTTGGCAGCTATTTTGACATCTTTGGAAGAAAATGATATTTTATTTATAGATGAAATTCATAGATTGAATACCTCAGTGGAAGAAATTTTATATCCTGCTATGGAAGATGGAGAGCTAGATATAATAATAGGAAAAGGTCCATCAGCAAAATCTATAAGAATAGAGTTGCCACCTTTTACTTTGATAGGAGCCACTACAAGAGCTGGACTTTTAAGTTCTCCTCTTAGAGATCGTTTTGGTGTAACTCACAGAATGGAATATTATACAGATAAAGATTTGGTTGATATTCTTATTAGAGGGGCAAAAGTTTTACAAGTGGGACTTGAAGAAGAGGGAGCTTTGGAGATTGCTAAAAGAAGTAGAGGAACTCCGAGAATTGCTAATAGATTTTTAAAAAGAGTGAGAGATTATGCTGAAATAAAAGGTGATGGAGTTATAACAAAATCTATTGTTACAGAATCTTTGAAACTTTTAGGGGTAGATCAAAATGGACTTGATGAATTAGATAGAGGAATAATTGTTTCTATGTTAGAAAATTATAATGGAGGTCCTGTAGGGATAGAAACTCTTTCTTTACTTTTGGGAGAGGATAAAAGAACTATTGAAGAAGTTTATGAGCCATATTTAGTAAAAATAGGTTATATAAAAAGAACTCCAAGAGGAAGAGTTGTCACAGAGAAAGGGAGAGAACATTTTAAGATTAAGGAGTAAAGAGTATGAAAATAAACACAAAAGTTAGATATGGTTTAAAAGCTTTAGTGTATATAGTGGAAGAAAGTCTAAAAGGAAAAATGGTAAGAATAAAAGAGATTTCTGAAAAAGAAGAGATTTCTATTCAATATTTAGAACAAATACTAAATAAATTGAAAAATGAAAATATCATCGAAGGAAAAAGAGGACCAAATGGGGGATATAGATTTGTAACAGACCCAAAAGAGATAACTCTTTATAGAATTTATAAAATTTTAGACGATGATGAAAAAATAATAAATTGTAATGAAAATGTAAAAGAAACAAAAGATTGTGCTGATGAGGGTTGTGTAGGAAGTTGTATTTGGAATAGACTTGATAGTGCAATGAAAGAGATTTTAAAATCTACAACATTAGATGATTTATTAAAAAATAAAGATATTATCTAGGATGTGAAAAGATGATAACTGTAGTAATTGAAGATAAAAATATTATAGGGTTAGACAGAATAGAGATAACAGATAAAGCTGATATAAATCACTTAAAAAACTCTTTTAGGGTTAAGGAGGGTGAAGTTATAAGAGCTGTAGATGGTGAAAATGAATATATCTGTAAAGTTTTAGTGATAGAAAAAAAAGAGATTATTTTAGAAATAATCGAAACTAAAAAATCAGAAGAAGATGAAGTTGAGTTAGTAGCAGGAATATCTATAATAAAAAATGATAGAATGGAGCTTGTTATACAAAAACTTACAGAGATTGGAATTGATAGAATAATTCCACTTGAAACAAAAAGAACTATTGTAAAATTAAATGAAACAAAAGATAAATGGAATGTAATTTCTAAGGAAGCAGTTAAACAGTGTCAAAGAACAAAATTTTTAAAGATAGATAAAATAACAAAAATTAATCAGATTGATTATAAAGAATTTGATTTAGTAATAGTACCTTATGAATGTGAAAAAGAGTTTAATTTAAAAAATCTTTTAAGAAAAATTGAAAATAAACCTAAAAAAGTTCTTTATATTATTGGACCAGAGGGTGGATTTGATATTAGTGAGATAGACTATTTAAAAAATTTAGAAAATGTTAATATAGTTACTTTAGGAAAAAATATTTTGAGAGCTGAAACTGCTGCTATTGTAGTAGGAGGAGTGCTAGTTAATGAATTTAAATAAAAAAGTGGCTTTTTATACTTTAGGATGTAAAGTTAATCAATATGAAACTGAAAGTCTAAAAACAAAGCTTACAAAATTAGGTTATGAAGATGTAGATTTTGATGGATATTCAGATTTTTATATTGTAAACTCTTGTACAGTTACTTCGATAGCTGATAAAAAAACAAGAAATATATTAAGAAGAGCTAAAAGACATAATCCTAATGGAAAAGTGATAGTGACAGGTTGTTATGCTCAAACAAACGGAGAAGAACTTCTTAAAATAGATGAAGTTGATTATGTTGTAGGAAATACAAATAAAGAGGGAATAGTTACTCTTATAGAAGAATTAAAAAGTAAAGAACCAAATCATTTAATGGTATCTGATATTTTCCAAGAGGATAAATATCAAGAATTAGAGTTTTCAACTTTAAGAGAGATGTCAAGAGCCTATATAAAAATCCAAGATGGGTGTAATAATTTTTGTTCTTACTGTAAAATTCCTTTTGGAAGAGGAAAAAGCAGATCAAGAAATTTTGAAAATATAATATCTGAAGCAAAAAAACTTGTGGAAGAGGGATATAAAGAGATTATACTTATTGGAATAAATATAGGAGACTATGGAAAAGATCTTGAAGGGGATATAGTTTTTGAAGATTTATTAGAAAGTCTTACAAAAATAGATGGTATTACAAGAATAAGACTTGGTTCAATATATCCAGACAGAATAACAGATAGATTTATTTCTGTTATGAAAAATCCTAAAATAATGCCTCATCTACATATTTCTTTACAATCTTGTGATGATGATGTACTAAGAGCTATGAGAAGAAAATATGGAGTGGAACTAATAAAAGAAAGACTTCAAAAATTAAAATCAGAAGTGGAAAATATAGAATACACAGCTGATGTAATAGTTGGTTTTCCAGGAGAAACAGAAAAAATGTATGAAAATACAAAAGAGGCCATAAAAGAGATTGGTTTCTCATCACTTCACGTTTTCCCTTATTCAGAGAGAGAAAAAACTCTGGCAGCTACTTTTAAGGATCAAATACCTATGCAAGTAAGAAGAGAAAGAGTGATTGATTTAGAAAAGGCACAAGAAGAGTGTGGAGAAAAAATAAGAGAAAAATATTTAGGAAAAGAGTTAACTGTATTGGTGGAAGAACAAAAAAAAGGAAACTATTTTGGGTATAGCAAAAATTATCTTAGAGTGGAAATTTTAGGAAAAGAAAATATTATTTTAAAAACAAATGATGAAGTAAAAGTAAAAATAATATCTATTGAAAAGGAGCTGTTAATAGGTGAACTATAAGAAAAAATTATCTAGAATAAAATATGTTTTAGGGGGAGCGATTTTACTTACAGTATTTATCTGTTCGTTAATTTTTATAACTTTAAGAGATAATAGAGAAACAGATAAAATGACGAGGTATATGTTGGTAGGAAAAGAAAATATTTTTCTAGTTTATGAAGATAAACTGGCAATAGAGATTCCTTTTGAAATACAACTAGATAAAGAAAAAACTCTTGGAGAGCTTGTAGATGTAAAAAATTACAAAGAGATTTTAAATAATATTAACTATATTTTTCCAGAAAAAATAAAAGACTATAAAGTTTTAAAATATGGAGAAGTAGAATTACCAGTAAAAACTTCTACAAAAATACCAGAAGTAGTGGTAGAAGATAAAAGATATATTTTAACTTCTAGTATAGAAAAAATATTTGAAAACTTTTATAGTAGTGATGAAAAAGCTAGTATAGAAAATGCTAAAGTAGTGGTTGATATATTAAATGCTAACGGAAAAGCAGGATATGCTAGAAAAACTGGAAATAAACTTCAAAAAGACCTTGGAGTTAAATATTCAGCAGCTAACTATGAAACAAATATCAATGAAAGTTATGTTATTATAAATGACTTAAATCAAAAACAAACTGAAGATATAATAATGTCAGTTGATGAAAAATATTTCAAAATAAAAGAAGATGCAACAATTCCAACATTAGCTAATGTAGTAATCGTTCTTGGAAAAGAAGAGAAAAAAATCTACGATATAGATGTTGTTGGAGTAAGTGAAAAAGCAGCTGAATATATGCAAACTTTAGATAAAGAAGGATACCTAGGATTAAGAAGAGTAAAAAATAAAGTATCTGAAAAAGAAAGTCAAGTTTCATATAATAAAGAAGATTATTTTGTAGCTTATAAAATAGCTAAAAAGTTAGGAATTGAAAATCTTAAAGAGGATAAAAATCTTAAAAATAAGATAGTTATATCCACAGGAGAATAATCAAATAAAGATAAGAGGAAGAAAAAATGATATTTAGGAGAAAAAAAACTAACTCTTTTGAAAAAAAAGAGAAGAAAGGAACAGAGAATTTAGAAAAAACAAAAGAAATAGTAAAAGAGATTAAAGAAACTAAAGAGACAAAAGAAGAAAAAATGTATGTTATTCCTCTAGGTGGATTAGATGAAGTTGGAAAAAATATGAGTTTAGTCCAATATAGAGATGAGATAATAATAATTGATTGTGGACTTGGATTTCCTGGAGAGGGACTTTTAGGTATAGATGCAGTAATTCCAGATTTTTCTTATGTAGAAAATAATAAGAGTAAAATAAAAGGTCTTTTTGTAACTCACGGACATGAAGACCATATAGGAGCTATTCCATATCTATATCAAAAAATCGATAAAGATGTTTCTATTTTTTCAGGAAAATTAACACTTGCTCTGATAGAATCAAAATTTGAAAATCTTAAAATAAAAGATGTTCCAAAAATGAGAGAAGTTAAAAATAGATCAAAAGTAAAAATTGGAAAATATTTTAATATTGAATTTATAAGAATAACTCACTCCATTGCTGATTCTTATGCAATTTATGTAAGCACACCAGCAGGAAATGTTTTATTTACAGGAGATTTTAAAATAGATTTTACTCCAGTAGATGGACAACCAAGTGATTTGGCAAGATTTGCTCAACTTGGAGAAAAGGGAATAGATTTACTTTTATCTGATTCTACAAATGCTGAGTCAGAAGGATTTACTCCATCAGAAAAAACAGTTGGAGAGGCTTTTCAAATAGAATTTGCAAAGGCTAAAGGAAGAATAATAATAGCGGCTTTTGCTTCACATATCCATAGACTTCAACAAATAATAGAAATTTCAGAATCATATGGAAGAAAAATAGCAGTTGATGGAAGAAGTTTAGTTAAAGTTTTTGAGATTGCTTCAAGTATGGGATATTTAAAAATAAAAAAAGATACAATAATTCCTTTATCTGAAGTAGATAATCAAAAAGATAATAAAGTAGTAATACTTTGTACAGGTACTCAAGGAGAGCCAATGGCTTCTCTTTCAAGAATAGCTTCAAATATCCACAAACATACAAGGGTAAAAGAGGGAGATACAGTAATTATTTCAGCTACACCGATCCCGGGTAATGAAAAAGCTGTTTCAAAAAATATAAATAATTTATTAAAATATGAAGCGGAAGTAATATTTAAGAAAGTGGCTGGAATTCACGTTTCAGGACACGGTTCAAAGATAGAGCAAGAGCTTATATTCAACTTGATAAAACCAAAATATTTTGTGCCTGTTCACGGAGAATATAAAATGCTTAAAGCTCATATAGATACAGCTTTAAAAGTTGGAATTCCAAAATCAAATACAATACTTGCACTAAATGGAAATAAAATAGAAGTAGCAAAAAGTGGTGTAAAATTAAAAGGAAAAGTAAGTGCTGGAGCTACATTTATTGATGGTTTAGGTGTTGGAGATATAGGACAAACAGTTTTAAGAGATAGACAACAATTATCACAAGATGGAGTTATTATAGTAGGGTTTACTTTAGATAAAGAAACTAAAAAAATTCTTTCTGGTCCAGAGGTAATAACTAGAGGATTTACATATTCAAAAGAATCTGATGAACTTATAAATGGTGTGATAGAACATATCAATATGAAGATTGCCAAAGTTGAAAGAGATGAACTTAGAGATTGGCAACCTCTAAAAAATGTAACTAAAGAGGCTGTAGCAAAATATGTTTACAGCAAAACAAAAAGAAATCCAGTGATTTTACCAATTATACTGGAAGTTTAAAAAATTAAATAAAAAAATATTAAGGAGAAAAATAGATGAACAGTAGAGAAAGAGAATTTTTAAGAAAAAGAGCTCATGAGTTAGAGCCATTAGTAAGAGTTGGAAAAGAAGGATATACAGATAACTTAGGACAAAGTATATTAGATGCTATATCTTCAAGAGAATTAATAAAAGTAAAAATGTTACAATCTGTAGAATTAGATAAAAGAGAATTAGCAGAAATAATTCAAGAAAAAACAGGTTGTGAAGTAGTTGGAATCATAGGAAAAACAATAATTTTATATAAAGAAAATAAAGAAAATCCAAAAATTTCTTTAGAATTGAAAGAAAGTGTTAGATAAGAAATTTCTGGATAAAAGGAGAAAGAATGAATGAGGTTGGTATCATTTTTAATAATAGAATATTAGATGTAACTTTTGTAGCATGGTTTGTGGCACAGTTTTATAAAGTTCTTGAAACAATCTTTACAAATAAAGACTTTAATTTAAAGAGATTTTTAGAAACAGGTGGAATGCCAAGCTCTCATTCATCAACAGTTTCTTGTTTGACTACTTGTATAGGGATTGTATATGGAACAAATACTCCATATTTTGCGATAGCTATAGTTTTTGCTGGGATAACAATGTATGATGCAGCAGGTATAAGAAGAGCTGCAGGAAGACAGGCTAAGATCGTAAATAAAATGGTAGACGAATTTGCTCAAAGACTTGGACAAAGATTTAATGATGGAAAAAAATTGAAAGAGTTATTGGGACATACACCATTTGAAGTATTGATAGGAGCCACTGTAGGAATAATAATAGCTTTTTTATTTAAAGACTATTTAGTATAGGATAGATTGGGGCGAGAATATGGATTTGAGTAACTTAAACATAAAAGATTTAAAAGAACTGTGTGATAAATTAAGAACTAAAATTATAGATGTAGTCCTAAAAAATGGAGGACATTTAGCTTCTAATTTAGGTATTGTAGAATTAACAGTTGCTTTAAGAAAAGTCTTTGATGATAAAAATACAAAAATTTTATTTGATGTTGGACATCAATCTTATGTATATAAAATTTTAACTGATAGAGAAGATAGATTTGATACTTTAAGAACTTTTGGAGGGATTGGACCTTTTTGTGATCCTAAAGAAAGTCCTTATGATAATTTTATAAGTGGACATGCAGGAAGTGCTTTATCAGCTGGAGTAGGTTTAGCAGTAGGAAATCCAAAGGACAAAATAATAGTTGTTGTTGGAGATGCTTCTATTGCTAATGGACACTCTTTAGAAGCTTTAAATAATATGGTAAATATAAAAAATATGGTTGTTATTTTGAATGATAACGAGATGTCTATTGGTGAAAATGTAGGAGGACTTTCTAAATTTTTCAGTCGTATGATACTTAGTAAAGCTTATATGAGTATAAGAAAAGATGTGAAAAATATCATAGGAAAGGGAAATTTTGGGAAAAAACTTTCAAATACAATAAAAAGAGCAGAACATTCTGTTAAAAATTTCTTTTTACCGGTAAGTATATCTGAAAATTTAGGTTTTAAATATTTTGGAGTAATTGATGGACACAATTTAGAAGATCTTATTTCTGTCCTTGAAAAAGTGAAAGTTGAAGAAGGACCTATATTTGTACATATAAAAACTCAAAAGGGAAAAGGATATAAACCAGCTGAGGAAGAGAAAGAAAAATTTCACGGAGTAAGTCCGTTGAATCCTCAAAAAAAAGGACCTCAAAAAATATATTCTGATGTTGTTGGAGAAAGTTTAGTTGAACTTGGAAAAGTTGATAAAGATATTTTTGCTATATCTGCAGGAATGGTAAAGGGTACAGGATTAAAAGAGTTTTTTGAAAAATATCCAGAGAGAAGTTTTGATATAGGAATAGCTGAGGGGCATGGAGTAACTTTTGCAGGGGGACTTGCAAAAAGTCAAAAGAAACCTTATTTTGCTGTTTATTCTACTTTTTTACAAAGAGGAGTGGGACAGCTTATTCATGATATATCACTGCAAAATCTTCCGGTTAGATTTTTAATTGATAGGGCAGGAATAGTTGGAGAAGATGGAAAGACTCACAATGGTCTGTATGATATATCTTTATTTATAACAATTCCTAATTTTTATCTTGTAGCTCCTACTACTGAAAAAGAGTTAAAAGAGGTATTGGAGATATCAAGAGATATTTCTAATCCAATGGCTATAAGATACAGTAAAGAAAATGTTTATAATATAGAAGATGATAAAAAATTTGAATTGGGAAAATGGAGAGAGATAGTAAAAGGAGAGAAAAATCTTTTTATTTGCACTGGAAGTATGTTAAAAGAAATTCTATCTGTTAGAGATTTATTAAAGGAAAAAGGAATAGATGGGACTATTGTAAGTGCAGCGTCAATAACTCCTATGGACGAAACTTATATAAAAAATGAATTTGAAAAATATGATAATATTTTTGTGTTAGAAGAAGCCTATGAAGTAAATGGGTTTGGTAGCAAAATTTTAAATTATCTTAATGATATAAATATGAATAGAAAAGTAAATAAAATTGGAATAGAGTTTGGAGAAATTCCTCATGGAAAAAGAGGAGAACTAATGGAAAAATATGGTTTAAGGGGACAAACATTAGTTGATAGAATTGAAGGGAAACTTGATGTTAGAGGTTAATCAAAAGATAAAAATATTTTTGGAAGAATTACTGAATGAGGAAGCTGTTAAAGAACTAGAAAATTTTAGCGACCAAGGGGTAAAAATAACAGCTCACACATATGATGTTTTTATTCTTTCTGTTAATGAAATAAAAAAAACATATGCTAGTTTTTTCAAAGCAGGAACAGATTTGGATCTTTTTTCTATTATTGTTGGGATAATAATTCATGACTTAAGCAAAGGAAGCTTAAGAAAAAATGAAGAAAATATCTCTCATTCTCAGATAATGTTAAAAAATCCAGATTATGTTGTAAAAGAAACAGAAAATCTTATAGATAAAATAGAAGAAAGAACAGGATTAATTTTAAAAAATAAAGTTAAGAAAAATATAATTCATATAGTTGTATCTCATCACGGAAAATGGGGAAAAGTAAACCCAAGTACAAAAGAAGCTCGTCTTGTTCATTGGGCAGATATGTATTCGGCTAAACATCATAGAATAAATCCAGTGGAAGCAAATGAGATTTTAAAAGGCTTTGAGAGAGGAGAGTCTCTAGTTGAAGTAAGTAGAAGATTTAAATGTACTACTGGAGTTATAAAAGATAGATTAAAAAAATCTAAACAGGAATTAAAGTTAGGCTCTACAAAACAGTTGCTTAATTATTTTAGAAAAAATAAAAAAGTTCCAATTGGTGATGAGTTTTTTTCAAAAAGAATAATAGAAACAGGAAAATTAATAAAATCTGTTGAGAAAAAAGGATTTAAAAATCTTATTCTCAATAATGAAATTTTAAAATATCTAAATGAAAATGAAATTTTTGAGAAAAGATCTTTTAAAGGAGAGATTAATGAAACAAAGAATTGATGTACTTTTGGTGGAGAATGGTTTTTATCCAGATGTAGATAAAGCCAAAAGAGCTGTAATGGCTGGAATAGTTTTAGTTAATGATATAAAAATTGAAAAACCAGGGACTATGATAAAAATAGAAGATGACAAAGAACTTAATATCAGAGTTAAGGGAAAAGAATCGAAATATGTCAGTAGAGGTGGATTAAAATTAGAAAAAGCCATCAATGTTTTTAATCTTGATTTTAAAGATAAAATAGTTTTGGATATAGGAGCTTCAACAGGTGGATTTACAGATTGTTCTCTTTTAAATGGGGCAAGTCACGTTTATGCAGTTGATGTTGGAACAAATCAATTAGACTGGAAACTTAGAACAGATGAAAGAGTAACTTCTATAGAAAATAAACATATAAAGGATTTAACTGTTGAAGATATAGACAATTCAAAGATAGATTATATGGTGATGGACGTATCTTTTATATCGATAACTCATATATTTGGTTCTTTGAATAAATTTTTTGAAGAGGGAACAAAGTTGATGGCTCTTATAAAGCCACAATTTGAAGTAAAAAAAGATATGATAGAAAAAGGTGGTATTGTTAGAAATAAAGATTATCATATCTATGCTATAGAAAGAGTTTTAGAAAGTGTTAAAGAGAATGGACTTTATTTAGAATTTCTTGATGTTTCTCCAATAAAAGGCGGAAAAGGAAATACTGAGTATATCTCTTTATTTGGAAAACAGGAAAAAGATTACAATATAGATATTGAAGAGATAGTTAACGGTTCTACAAATTAGGAGGAAGATATGTCAAATTTAAGTATAAAAAAAATAGGAGTGTTAACATTTTTATTTTTTGCTTCTATTGCTCAATCTGCTGAAGAAGAAAAAACAGGTTTTATGAGTAATATAAAACAACTGAAAGAAATTTCTGATGTAATGGATATTATTCAAGAAAACTTTGTTGGAGATAAAAAACTTGATAAAACTATTCTTATGCAAGGAGCATTAAAAGGAATGATAGAAACTTTGGAAGATCCCCATTCAAATTATTTTTCTAAAAAAGGTATGGAAGATTTAGAAGGACAAATGAAAGGTGAATATTCTGGAGTTGGAATGATAATAAGAAAAGGGGCAAACGAACCAGTTACAGTAGAACTTCTTATTGAGGGAGCTCCAGCTTTTAATGCGGGAATAAGACCAAATGATAAAGTTTTATATATAGATGGAAAAAGTACTTATGATATAGAGCTTGAAGAAGCTTCAAGACTTTTAAAAGGAGATACAGGTACAGAAGTAAAATTAAAAATCTACAGAGAGTCTGAAAAGAAAGATAGAGATATAGTTTTAAAAAGAGCTGATATAAAACTTGAAAATGTAAGAAGCAAAATGTTAGATGGTAATATTGGATATATAAAACTTACTCAATTTGCAGAAAATGTAGATAAAGAAGTTGGAAGAGAGTTAGATAAATTAATAAGCCAAGGAATGGAAGGATTAATTCTTGATTTAAGAAATAATCCAGGAGGAATAATTGGTCAAGCTGTAAGTATTTCTTCTATGTTTATAAAAGAGGGAGTAATTGTAAGTGAAAGACCTAAAAAAGGAGAGGAAGTATTTTCTTATAGAGAAGGAAAATATTATGGAGATTTTCCGTTAGTAATACTTATAAATGAGGGAAGTGCTTCTGCATCAGAAATAGTTTCTGGAGCAATAAGAGATTATAAAAGAGGAACTCTTATCGGAGAGAAAAGTTATGGAAAAGGTAGCGTTCAAGTGTTACTTCCGTTGCCAGATCAAGATGGAGTAAAATTAACAATAGCTAAATATTATACTCCAAAGGGAGAAAATATTCATGGAAAAGGAATAAAACCAGATATATTAGTTGAGGAAGAAGATGATTATCTATTCTATGATGGTTTTGTTACTAATGTGGATGATAAAGCTCAAGAAGCTAGTAAAGAAAAAATATTAACTTCTATAGTTGGAGAAAAAGAAGCTAAAAAACTTATTAAAAAAGAGGACAAACAATTAAAAACTGCTGAAGCAGCGATTATTTCAATGATAAAAGAAAGAAAAAATAAAAAGTAAGGGGTAAAAAATGCTTTATATAGTGGCAACACCTATTGGAAATCTTGAAGATATTACTTTGAGAGCTATTAGAATATTAAAAGAAGTAGATTATGTTTTTGCTGAAGATACAAGGGTTACTAAAAAACTTTTAAACCATTTAGAGATAGAAACTACAATATATAGATATGATGAACATACAAAGCAACATCAAGTTGAAAATATTGTAAATCTTTTAAAAGAGGGGAAAAATATTGCTCTTGTTACTGATGCAGGGACACCTTGTATATCAGATCCGGGATATGAAGTGGTAGACGAAGCTTTAAAAAATGATATAAAAGTTGTGCCAATTCCTGGGGTAAGTGCTATGACAGCTGCAGCTTCTGTGGCTGGAGTATCAATGAGAAGATTTGTATTTGAAGGTTTTCTACCAAAGAAAAAAGGTAGACAGACATTACTTAAATCTTTTGCAGATGAAAAAAGAACTATAATGTTTTTTGAATCACCTCATAGAGTAGTGAGAACTCTTAAAGATATAGAAGAATTTATCGGAGAAAGAGAAGTTGTTCTTATAAGAGAAATAACAAAAATCTATGAAGAGATTGTAAGAGGAACAACAAAAGAACTTATAGAAAAATTTGAAAATAAAACTCTTAAAGGTGAATATGTAATCATAGTAAGAGGAAATGAAATAGAAGAGAAAAAAGAAAAAGTTAATAAATATGCAAAAGATATAGAAGAAGAGGACGAAGAGGAGTAAGAAAAAAATGTCAATGACAAGAATAAACTGGTATCCAGGTCATATGAAAAAGACTAAGGATATGATAAAAGAAAATATGCCTTTGATAGATATAGTATTAGAGGTTGTTGATGCTCGTATTCCAATATCTAGTAGAAATCCAGATATTTCTACTTTTGCAAAAGGAAAAAAGAGAATAATAGTAATAAATAAGTCTGACTTAGTTGATAAAGAGGAACTTGCAAAGTGGAGAAACTATTTTATAAGTCACAATGATGCTGATGAGGTATTAGAGCTTAGTGCAGAAACAGGTTTTAATATGAAAAAACTTTATTCTATTATAGATAAAGTAGCTGCTGAAAAAAAAGAAAGAATGATGAAAAAAGGATTGAGAAAAGTTAATACAAGACTTATGGTAGCTGGAATCCCTAACGTTGGAAAATCAAGACTTATAAATAGAATAGTTGGTAAAAATAGTGCTGGTGTTGGAAATATGCCAGGATACACAAAAGGAAAACAATGGGTAAGAATTAAAGAAGGACTAGAACTTTTAGATACTCCGGGAATATTATGGCCAAGATTTGAAGATGAAAGAGTTGGTTTTAACTTAGCTATATCAGGAGCTATAAAAGATGACATATTACCTATCGAAGATGTAGCTTGCAAATTTTTAGATAAAGTTTTATTATATGGTCTAAAAGAAAATTTAAAAGAAAGATATAAATTACTAGATGAAGATTTTGAAGGAGTGGCAGGAAATATATTAGAAAAAATAGCTCTTAGAATGAAGATGATTCAAAAGGGTGGAAGTCTTAATGTGCATCAAGCTACTTTGACACTTTTAAGGGACTATAGAAGTGGAAAAATTGGAAAATTTGGATTGGATAGAGAATTGTTAGATGGGGAGGAAAAATAATGAAACCAGAAATCTATAATGAACTTACTTCTAATATGAAAGAGTTAGAAGAAAAATTAGTAAACTTTGTAAGAGAAGAAACAGCTAAAAGAGGATTTAAAAAAGTAATACTTGGACTTTCTGGAGGAATAGATTCAGCTCTAGTGGCTTTTATAGCAGCTAAAGCTATGGGACCAGAAAATGTTTATACAGTTATGATGCCTTATAAAACTTCTAGTAAAGAGAGTGTTGAGCATGCAGAGCTTGTTGTAAAAGCTTCAGGGATAAACTCTAAAAAAGTAGAAATAACACCAATGGTTGATGGATATTTCGGAATGGAAGGGGAAGCTTCTGGACTTAGAAGAGGAAATTATATGTCAAGAACAAGAATGTGCGTGTTATTTGACAACTCAGCAAAAGAAAATGCTATTGTAATGGGAACTTCTAATAAAACAGAACTTTTATTAGGATATGGAACACAATTTGGAGATATGGCAAGTGGAATAAATCCAATTGGAGAATTATTAAAAGTTCAAGTTTGGGAACTTTCAAGATATATGGGAGTACCAAAAGAAGTAATAGATAAAAAGCCAAGTGCTGATTTATGGGAAGGTCAAACTGATGAAGCTGAATTAGGATTTTCTTATGAAATGGCAGATGAGATCCTTTATCATTTAATTTATCTAAATAATACAAAAGAAGAGATAAAAGCAAAAGGATATGACGAAAAAATAGTTGATACTATATTTACAAGAATAGCGAGAAATCAATATAAAAGAGAGATGCCTACAATAGCTAAAATAAGATAAAAAGGAGTGGTTTATGGATAATAGTCAAGAAAATTTATTACAAGAGTTAGAAGCTTTTCAAAAAGAAAAAGAAAAAATCCAAAAAATAATTGGAAAAATAGGTGGAAAAAACGATACTCAAAATAAAAGAGTAAACTTTTTATTAATTTCAATGATAGTTGTACTTCTTTTTATGGGTGGAGTTTTAAGAAAAATTTCTTTGGAAGTATCTATCTATTTTGCAATTCTTTTGGGAATAGCAAAAATAATTTGGCTTATCTATGAGATGAAAAAAGCAAACCACTTTCAGTATTGGATACTTAATTCTATTGAAGTAAGAGTTAATGAAATGAATGTAAAATTAAGAAATATAGAAAAAAAATTAAAAGAGCAAGAGGCTGGAGATAACAAGTAAAATTTTTCCCTCAAAAAAATTGAGGGAAAAATAAAAAAAAGTATTGACAAAATCGAAAGAATGATGTATAATCATCTATGTCTTAATAAACTAGAATCATAAGAACTCTATTACCATATTCATCAGTGATATGGGAGGATTAAGGATTATCCGATAAACAAATGGAGGTGTATGAATTGAGAGTAAATATTCAATTAGAATGTACAGAATGTAAAAGAAGAAACTACAGTACTTCAAAAAACAAAAAGAACACTACTGAAAGATTAGAATTAATGAAGTATTGTAAATGGTGTGGAAAAGAAACTCTACACAAAGAAACTAAAAAATAGTCAGTAGAATACAGTTAGAATAGTTATCAACATGCAGGTCAATGGCTCAATTGGTAGAGCATCGGTCTCCAAAACCGAGGGCTGGGGGTTCGAGTCCCTCTTGACCTGCCATTTTTATGAAAAAGATAAAAAGGTGGACAAACTATGAAGTTATTAAAAGATGTAAAGATGGAATACTCTAAGGTTGAATGGCCTAGAAAAAAAGCAGTAATACATGCTACTGTGTGGGTTGCTGTGATGAGTGTTGCACTTAGCATATATTTAGGAGTTTTTGATATAGTTGCTTTAAGACTTTTGAAGATACTTGTATCTCTATTTGGAGGACAATAAGATGAATACAGTTTTAGAAAAAAAATGGTTTATGATCCATACTTATTCTGGATATGAAAAAAAAGTTAAAACTGATTTAGAGCAAAAAATAGAAGCTTTAGGAATGAATGAAATTGTAACTAAAATATTAGTTCCTGAAGAACAATCTGTTGAGCTTAGAAGAGGGAAGAAAAAAACAATAAGTAGAAAATTATTCCCAGGTTATGTAATGCTTGAAATGGTAGCTACAAGAGAAGAAAGCGAAAATGGAATTAACTATAGTGTTGATTCTGATGCTTGGTATGTAGTTAGAAATACAAATGGTGTTACAGGATTTGTTGGAGTAGGATCTGACCCTATACCTATGGAAGAAGAAGAAGTAGAAAACATCTTCAGAGTAATAGGATATAGTGTTGAAAATAGTGAAAAAGAAGATGCAGAATTAGTTGCAGTTGACTTTGAAGTTGGAGATTATGTAGTAATCGAAGCTGAAGGATTTGTTGGACAAAGAGGAAAAGTTGCTGAAATTAATTTAGAAAATAGAAAAGTTAAAGTAATGATGGAAATGTTTGGTCGTTTAACACCAATCGAAGCTAACATTACTGATGTTAAGAAGGAAGACTAATTATTTGATTAGTCAAGTGGGAGAAAAATCATTAGGACCACACATTTTGGAGGTGTAATATTAGGAATGGCAAAAGAAGTTATTAAAGTTATAAAATTACAATTACCTGCAGGAAAGGCAAACCCTGCACCACCAGTTGGACCAGCTTTAGGACAACACGGTGTTAATATTATGGAGTTCTGTAAAGCATTTAACGCTAAATCTCAAGATAAAGCAGGATGGATTATACCAGTTGAAATATCTGTTTACAACGACAGATCATTCACATTTATCATGAAAACTCCACCAGCATCTGACTTATTAAAGAAAGCAGCTGGAACAACTAAAGGAGCAGGAAACTCTAAAAAAGAAGTTGCTGGAACTATCAATACAGCTAAATTAAGAGAAATTGCTGAAACAAAAATGCCTGACTTAAACGCAGGATCAGTTGAAGCAGCAATGAAAGTATTAGCAGGATCTGCAAGATCTATGGGAATAAAAATAGTAGACTAATAAATAGCGAATTATTTGATATATGTATAGTGGTAGGATAAATTCCATTGACCACAGAGGAGGAAGTAATAAATGGCAAAACATAGAGGAAAAAAATACTTAGAAGTTGCTAAGTTAGTAGATAGTACAAGATTATATGAAGTTAAAGAAGCTTTAGAAACTGTTGTAAAAACAAGAAGCGCTAACTTCTTAGAAACAGTTGAAGTTGCATTAAGATTAGGAGTAGACCCTAGACATGCAAGTCAACAAATAAGAGGAACAGTTGTTTTACCTCACGGAACTGGAAAAAGCGTTAAAATATTAGCAATAACTCAAGGAGAAAACATCAACAAAGCATTAGAAGCTGGAGCTGACTATGCTGGAGCTGAAGAATATATCGAAAAAATCCAACAAGGTTGGTTAGATT
>Red_p1__coassemble_192_pt1 | contig 38238 bp, 39 predicted proteins | sample Red_p1__metabat2_low_PE_033 | metagenome-assembled genome bin Red_p1
CTTTTGCAAAAGAGTAAGAATATCCATAGATATTTTCTCTTATTTCTTCATCTAAATCATAATTAAATGATTTATTTTTTTCTAACATATTATCTATACTTTGATTTTTATAATAAAATTCGTGATTTCCAGCATAGAAAGTTACACCAAAATCTTTATTTGATAAATCATTGTAAGTTTCATTATCATTTCCAAAAGAATATGGAGTTTTAAAAGAGTATCTATCAGATTCATTATAATAGAATGATGCTAATTTTTTATCATCATAACTGAAATCCAATGTATTTTTCAAACTTTCTAATGATTTTTCATCATTTATAGCTTTTTCTCTTTTTTCAACTTCTCCTTTATAAGAAGTTTCAAGTTTTCCAGTTTTTATTTTAAATTCATCAGCAACTTTTAAACTATTATCTTTATTAACAACTCTTCCATACTCTTGAGATTTTTCTCCATCATATGAATACCCTACACCAGACACAGTAAGTCTATTTTCATTTTCCTTACCAAATTCTAATTTGTGAGAAATAGTTCCATCATATTTTGTAAGAGTATCGTCATTAATTGTTTCTTCTAAGTTTCCTTCTAGATTTTGTTCTCCTTTAGAAAATTCATCTCTTCTAACATTTCCATTAATATCAATACTTCCAAGTTTTCCTAAAGAAATATCATTTTTAGCAAGTCCTAATCCATAGAAATCTGATTCATTCAAATAGATTTGACTTTTATCGTTATAACTTCCCTCTCTAGTTTCAATAGTTTCTTTATAAGTACCACCGAAGAAAGTTGTATCAAACCAATCGTGATAAATTATTGAAGAAATTTTATTTTCTTCTACTTCTTCATAAATAGTATCTTCAAATCTATTGTATTGGCTTACTCTATTATCTCCAAAAACTTCTCTTCTAAATGGGTCATTTTGAGTATTTAATTTTTTCTCACTATATTTGTGGTCAAAAGAAAGTTTTATCTCTGTATCTCCTACAAAGTCATACTCTCCAAAACTTGCTCCATAATTTTGTGAGTTATATTCATCATACTCTGCCACTGTCCAAGGAGTATAAGAAATATTTAATCCCTCAATTATCTCATCTGATAATTTTTTATCTGGATTCCTTTCCCAAGAGTTAAGCTTTCTAAATTTATCTCCATTTACTTCATCAAAGTATAAAGAAACTTTTCTCTCTTTATCAGTAAATCCAAATCCAAAATCTTCTCCTCTACTTCTATCATCATTTACATTTGAACCTTTGTCCAAATCATATAAATAATTGTAGTAACTAGAAAAACTATATTTATCATTATCTTGTGTTAGTTTTACATTTGAGAATAAATCATTATCTATTTGAGAAGTAAATCCCATTCCATCTATTTCATCAGAAACTATATATTTATATATCTCTTTATCACTTGTAAGTTTTACTTTTGCATCAAGAGTTATATCTTTATTTTTTCCAAGCTCTTTTAAAGATGTGTTAAGAGTATAGAAATTAGAGTGTCCACCCATATCAGGAAGTTGCCCTAAAGGTTTTTTTACTAGATTTCCTTTTTCATCTACATAATCAAATCTTCTCTCAGCATCATAATCTTCTAGTACATCTTTTAATGCCTCATTCATATTATAAGTTAAACTTTGGAAACCAAAATCAAAATATCCTTTTTCTCCCTCATATTTATGAGTGTATTCAACGTCCCATCTGTCGTTAAAACTTTCGTCCTCTCTTCCAGCCTTATCTTTTATATTGTCGTCATCTTTTTTCCAAACAAGAAAATCTGTAACATTTAATTTTGATTCACCGATTTTATCAAATTTATACCAGTTTTCCCATCTTCCTACAAGAATACCCATTGTATCTCCAAATTTTGGAGCAAATCCACCTCTAAATTTATTATCAGTAGATTCATAAAGAGTACCCCAAGAGATATTCCAACCATAATCTTCATCAGTTCCCCATTCTGGGAATAAAGGAACTTTTGATCCATTTCTTATATTAAAACGGAACCAAGGGAATTTATATGGCATAACATCAAAATCTTGAATATATAAATCAGCACCTTTTAAAGTTATTTGTTTATCAGGTTCTATTAAAATACTATCTAAGGTTAGATAATATCCTAAATCTTTTCTATCTCTATTTGTATTTACTTTTGGGTCAGTAGTAAGCCAAGCATCTTCAACCTTTATTATGTCATCTTTGTAGATTGTTTTCTTTCCACCAAAATATATTTTATCATTTGGTTTTTCAGCTCCCGTGACATCTCCTACCTCAAACCAGCTAAAACTTTCTCCAAAAACTCCATCTTTTGAGTTAGTAGAAAGCTCAGCACTTTTTGCCTCGATTCTAAAATTACCAGAGAAACGATCTGTAGAAAGTACAAAATCATCATTGATAAAGAATTTTTCTTTCTTCTCATCTCTAGTAGCATCAAAGACCTTAAGAGTAGCATCTCCATAGTTAATATCCAAACCTTGAGTTGCTTGAATTTGACCAGAATTTAAGTCAATCTCAACTTCATTTTCAGCAGGATTGGTATTTTGATTTCCAAGAGATTTCATACCGATTAAGGCAAGAGCCAATATTAAATAATATCTCTTCTTCATAAAAATCCCCTTTTGAGTTATTTTTTATTTCTTATAGAATTATATCATACTTAATCTGTTTTTAATAGAATTTTGCCTAAAATATTCTATATTTTTTCTTTTTCTCTTTCAGCTTGTGATTTGCTTAAATAAATAGGTTCCATAGTATAAAGATTATCTTCATTATTTATTCCAAGTTCTGCCACCACACTAGCTCTTGGAAGATTTAAAGATTTTGGAGCAAATAATCCATTTTCTCCTACAATATTTGAAATAAGATTTTTATAATTTATTGCACCATCACCTAAATAAACTGTTCTTATTTCTTTTCTAGTTTCTAAAAATTCTCTTAATTCTCCAACTTTATAATCTTCTAACTGTTTTAAAATTCCATTTTCATATTTAAAAGTACAATAATATCCTCTTTCTTTTCTAGCGTCTATTATTGAACATATTTCACATTCGTTTGAAGTAGAGTTTCCTGCAATAACATCTAATTCATTAACTCCAACAATTTTACAATTTGTTGCTGAAGCAAGACCTTTTGCAACAGCCACTCCAATTCTTATTCCTGTAAAACTTCCAGGCCCTATGCTCACTGCAATTTTATCAATATCATTTATTGTAGTGTTAGTTAATTTAAAAAGCTCATCTATCATAACCATAATATTTTCAGAGTGAGTTTTATTTATATTTACTGAAATTTCTCCTAAAGTTCCTTTTGTATCAGAATAAATTGCCACTGTCCCAACATTTGTAGAAGTATCTATTCCTAAAATTAACATAGTTCAAACAACTCCTTTTCTCTCTCTTTATTTCCAATAGATGAAATTATTAATTTTCTTGAATTTTCATCAAAATATTCTAATTTTATTTCAATATATTCTTTTGGTAGCTCAGATTCAATTATATTTGCCCACTCAACTAATACAACTCCGTCACTGTTTAGATAATCTTCGTAACCAATTTCATAAATTTCTTCTGGACTTCCAAGTCTGTACACATCAAAATGATAAAGAGGTATTCTTCCTGAAAAATATTCTAGTACATAGTTAAAAGTTGGACTTTTTAAATTTTCTGTAACTCCCAATTCTTTTGCAAAATTTTGACTAAAAGTTGTTTTACCAGTTCCTAAATCTCCAATAAGTGCTATTAAATCTCCAGCATTTACATAGTTTGCTAGTTTTTTTGCAAAAATATTTATCTCATCAAAAGACATTACTTTTTCCATTATATCACTATCCTTGTATTTTCTTTACAATGTTTGTTGTAGATTTTCCCTCTACAAAAGATAAAATTCTAACTTCCCCACCATAACTTTCAACTATTTTGGTTTCTGGTAAGTCTTCTTTTTTATAATCTCCACCTTTAACATGGATAGATGGTTTTAATGTAGCAATTAATTCTTCTGGTGTATCTTCTTCAAAAATAACTGTATAATCAACAGCTTTTAATCCGCTAAGCATCTCTGCTCTATCAAATTGATTATTGATTGGACGAGATTCCCCTTTTAATCTTTTTACAGAGGCGTCTGAATTAACACCGATTATAAGAACATCTCCTTGTTTTTTTGCCTCATTTAAATATCTTAAATGTCCAACGTGCAAAATATCAAAGCAACCATTTGTAAAAACAACTTTTTTATTTTGAGATTTTAAAATTTCTACTAACTGTTTTCCAAACTCTTTGTCTATTAGCATTCTTCCTCCTTAATATTTCAATAATATTTTACCTTTCATTATACCATACTATAATGAAATCTAAAACAATTTTATTAAAGAAATTTTTTTTATAAATATTTCAAAATTTATTGCAAAAAAATAAAAATTTTTCTTTTAATTTTTAGGTTTTTAAGTTACAATAGTATTGAAATAAAAAAATAATTTGAGGGGGACTTTATGGAAATTTTATCTAAGTTGGGATTTAAAAAGGTTGGAGAATGGAAAAAGCAAGAAAATAATCTATTTTTTGAAGTGGGAGATTTCAAAAAAGAGAATAAAATTGTCTATGCTTTTGTAGTAAATTCTTATGTAAAATTTATTGCATCAACAGATGATGTATTAGAATTTGCACTAAATTGCTATGTTTCTCCAAAAGATTTCGAGGCTGAAGAAGTACAAGTAAAAGAACTTATTTTAAAAACTTTAGATAATTCTCCAGTAGATATCTATGCACTAAAAAATACTAAGTTTTTTGGATTTAAAACTAGATACGAGAAACAAGATATCATTAAATTTATAAAAGAATTTAATGCTGAGTGGAATGAAGAAAATGTTGTAGACCGTATGAAAAAAATAGTACAAAAAGATAGAGTTGCAGTAAAAAAAGATCAAGAGGAAAAAGCAAAAATCGAGGAGATTATCGAAGAAAAACCAGAGTTAAAAGAGGTTATAAAAGTAGAAAAACCTAAAAAAGAATATCAATCTTATATATTTATTCTTGGAAAAAGTTATATGGACAGAGGTTTCTTCAATTTAAAAACTGCTTACTCTGATTGTGTTGGAGATGACAAAGAGGAAATCACAATCGTTGTTGGAGAAAAAGAAAATATCCAAGGTAGAATTAGTAGAACTGCTAACTCTTCAGGTACTCCAAGAATTATCGGAAACAAACCTTTAAAACTTTGGTTTGCTAAAAACTCTGAAGTTAATGGAGAGATAAAAATCACATTCATAAATAGAAAAAGAATTAAATTAGAAGCTGTATCTAAATAAATATATCTAAACTAGAGGGACTATGTATATTAGTCCTTTTTTTATTGAAAAATAAATAATATTTTTTATTCATTTAGTATCAAAAAAATCAACAATATTCTTTACAAATCCATTGAAATATAATATAATTGTATATCAAGATAAAAATTTATTTTGTACTAAAATTTAGTGATAATTTATAAAAAATAAAATATTCTAAGGGAGTTTAAATGAAAAAAATTATAACTTTTATATTTTTTCTGATGACAATAGTATCTTTTAGTGAGGATAAAAATATAACTTTAATTAAAAATTTAAAACTTTTAGTCAATGAAAAAACTTTTGTTAATAATAAAGCTACTGCTAAATCTTACGAGGTTACTTACTCTCTACCAGATACTTTAAAAAAAGTTATGACTGAACCAAAATCACATAAGGGAGAGATTTTTATCTATAAAGATAATACAAAAACTGTATATCTTCCAATATTTGATCAAGTGATAAAAGAAGATAATATTGATGAAGAAAATTTCTTAGTTGAAACTATAAAATATTTCCAAGAAAATTATAAAAAAAGTGAAAATTTTAGAAAAATTTATAATCTGGAAAAATCTTTTACTGTAAAAAAAGATAATTTAATCTTTGATATTTTAAAAATGGGAGAGTTTGATGGATACAGACTTCCTACTCATCTTAAAGTATTTGACGGAAAAATTTTATTAGCTGAACTAAAAATCTCTGATGTAATAGTAAATAGCCAAATAAAAGAAAGTGAATTTGAAATTAAATGACAGAAATTATAAAACTTGAAGGGGTTATCATCAAGAAAAAAGATATAAATGATTCTGATAGATTACTCACAGTGTTTACAACTACTTTTGGTAAACAATCTATAATTTTTAAGGGGATTAACAAAAGTAAAAGAAGAGATAAAACAGCATCTGATGTTTTTAGTCATTCTAAGTTTGTTGTATATAAAAAAGGTGAAAATTTTATAGCAAGTTCCATTGATTCGATAAATACTTTTGATAATATAAAAAAGGATATTGAAAAAATAAGTATAGGTTTATACATTTGTTCTATATTGAACGAGTGTCTAAATTTTGGAGAAAGAAATAGCAAAATTTATGATTTATCTTTAAAAAGTTTTGGATATTTATCCAAAGAGGAAAATTTAACAAAAAATTATATTCTTCTACTTTTCTTTATCTACAAAATTTTGATAGAAGAGGGAGTTAGTTTTAAAGTAGAAGAGGGAAGTTATTTTTCCATAATAAACTCTATTCTTGGAGAAAAAAAATATGAGGATTCCATCTTCCTTACTCCAAGAGAGGAAAAAATTGTTAAAAAGATTTATACTGGGAATGTCAGAGAGTTGCTTTGTGAGGAATTATCCTCAAAAGATATTTTCAGTGTTTTAAAAATCTTTGAAAAATATTTTAATTATCATTTAGAAGGAAACTTAAATTTAAAAAAATATATCTGGGAGGCAGAGTGAAATGGTAGATATAGTTAAAATCACGGACTATATGACAGAAGAATTAATAGATCTTCATCTAAAAGGAAAAACAAAGGAAGCTATACTAGATGAGTTAGCTGATTTAATGGTTAAATCACCAAATTTAACAAGCAAAGATACTATTAAAAAAGCTCTACTTGAAAGAGAACAAATAGGAAGTACAGGGATAGGAAGAGGAATTGCAATCCCACATGCTAAGACAGAAAATGCTTTAAGATTAACAATCGCTTTTGGAATTAGTAATGAAAAAATTGATTACGATTCTATGGACGGAGAAGGAGTAAAAATATTTTTTGTTTTTGCATCACCTATGAAAGATACTCAGATTTATTTAAAAGTTTTGGCAAGAATTTCAAGACTTATAAGAAGTGAAGGATTTAGAAATAAACTTCTTAATGCCAAAACTCCTAAAGACATTATTGATTGTATAGCCCAAGAAGAAAGCTGTTAAAAAAAGGAGTAGGATAGTATGAGATGTCCGTTTTGTAATAGTAGTGATACAAAAGTTGTTGATAGTAGAGAGTTTGTAAATGGAAATTCTATCAAAAGAAGAAGAGAATGTTTAGAGTGTAAAAAAAGATTTACTACTTATGAAAAAATCGAAGAGAGAGCTCTTTACGTAATCAAAAAAGATAAAAGTAGAGAAAAATTTGATAGAAATAAAATAATCAGAGGTCTTACTATTGCAACTAGTAAAAGAAATATCAGTAGAGATACAATAGAAGAGTTTGTTTTAAAAATTGAAAGAAAACTACAAAACTCATTAGAAAGCGAAATAAGTACAAAATATGTAGGGGAACTTGTTATGGAAGAATTAAAAAATCTTGACGAAGTAGCCTATGTTAGATTTGTATCTGTTTACAAAGAGTTTAACAATATAAAAGATTTTATAGAGATTGTTGAAAATATAAAAGGAAAAAAGTAAGGGAGAATTTTAGATGAGAATACTATTTATGGGTACTCCAGATTTTGCTGTACCATGTTTAGAAATTTTAGATAAAAAGCATGAAATTATCGGTGTTTTTACTAAAGTAGATAAAATAAACAAAAGAGGAAAAAAAATAGAATATTTACCAGTAAAACAATATGCTATTGATAAAAATATTCCTATTTATCAACCTAATTCATTAAAAGATGAAGAAACAAAAAATATAATAAAAGAATTAAATCCAGATTTAATAGTTGTAGTAGCTTATGGAAAAATAATTCCTAAAGATATTATTGATATGCCAAAATTTGGAATTATAAATGTTCACTCATCTCTTTTACCAAGATTTAGAGGAGCTGCTCCAATAAACGCTGCTCTTATGGCTGGAGATGAAAAATCTGGTGTTACTATAATGTATGTAGCTGAAGGATTAGATACAGGAAATATAATTTTAGCAAAAGAAACTCCTATCACTGAAGAGGATAACTTTGAAACTCTTCACGATAGACTTAAATTTTTAGGAGCAGAAGCTCTTGATGAAGCAGTTAACCTAATTGAAAAAGGAGAAAATGAAAGTATTCCTCAAGATGACTCGCTAGCTACTTTTGTAAAACCATTCAAAAAAGAAGATTTAAAAATAGATTGGAATAAATCTAAAGAGGAAATTTTTAACTTTGTAAGAGGTATCTCTCCAGTGCCTTGTGCTTGGACAATGGACGAAGATAAGCTTTTAAAAGTTTATGAAGTTAAAAAATATGATAAAGTTTATGAAAATGGAGTAAATGGAGAGATTGTTGATAAGGTTAAAGGAAAAGGTCCTGTTGTAAAAGTTATGGGAGGTTCTTTAATTATAACAAGTGCTAAACCTGAAAGTAAAAAAATTCTTTCTGGAGCAGATCTACTTAATGGAAACTTCATAAAAGTTGGAAATATTTTAAAATAAAGGGGTAACTAATGAATATACTAGACGGAAAAAAATGCTCCCAAGAGATTTTAGATAAAATAAAAGAAAAAGTTGATAACTTAAAAAACTCTAATAAAAGAGTTCCAGGATTAGCTGTTATCATTGTAGGAAATAATCCTGCATCAAAAATCTATGTTAATTCAAAAGTAAAAGCTTGTGAAAAAGTTGGATTTTACAGTAAAGCGATTTTTCTTGATGAAAATATCTCTCAAGCTGAACTTTTAGAAAATATACAAGCTTTAAATAATGATGAAAATATAGATGGAATTTTAGTTCAACTACCACTTCCAAAACATCTAAACGAAGATGAAATCTGTAACGCAATAGATACTTCAAAAGATGTTGATGGATTTAAAGCTGAAAATCTTGGAAAAGTTATGCTTGGAAAAGAAGATGGAATGGTTCCTTGTACTCCACAAGGGATAATGTATCTTTTAGATTCTATAAAAGATATAAATTTATATGGAATGAACGGTGTAGTTATTGGTAGAAGTAATATTGTTGGAAAACCAATCTCTTCACTTTTAATAAATAGAGGGGTTACTACTACTGTTTGTAATAGTAGAACAAAAAATATAGAAGATGTTTTAAGGAATGCTGATATAATTGTCGCTGCTCTTGGAAAACCAAAATTTTTAAAAGAAAATATGGTTAAAGAGGGAGCTATAATTATAGATGTAGGGATAAATAGAGTTGACGGAAAATTATGTGGAGATGTAGATTTTGAAAATGTTTCAAAACTAGCATCTTTCATAACACCTGTTCCAGGAGGAGTAGGACCAATGACAATAGCTATGCTTTTAAACAATACTTTAAGAGCTTATGACAAAAGGGGGGAATAATAGGAAATGGCTAGACCAGGAAGACCTAAAAAAAATTCTGATAATACAGAAAATTCTTTAGAAACTAAAGTTACAAAAAAATCAAAAGTAAAAAAAGATGACAAAAGTATAGATGCAAAAATAAAAGAAGCTCAAAATTCTGAGAAAAAAGAATATTTTATCGTTGATAAAAGAATATTACCAAGTTCTATAAAAAATGTTCTTTTAGTTAATGATTTAGTACAAAATGAAAAATTATCAAAATATGAAGCTATTAAAAAAGTAGGACTTAGTAGAAGTACTTACTATAAATATAAAGATTATATAAAACCATTCTTTGAAGGAGGTCAAGAAAAAGTATTTAGTATTCACTTAGCTTTAAAAGATGAACCGGGAATACTTGCAAGAATTCTAGATGTAATAGCTAGTCACGATATGAATATTTTAACTATTATCCAAAATATTTCAATCGACGGTATAGGAAGAGCAACAATCTCTGTTCAAACAACTCAAAATACTTTAAGAAAAGTTGAAGGAGTGTTAGAGCTTATAAGTGAAATAGAAGGCGTAAAAGAATTAAGAATAATAGGAAGCAATTAACAAGGAGTAATAATGGAAAATATAAGTTTAGAATTAATAGAAGAATTAGCAAAAAAAATAAATGAAAATTCATTAAATGAAATCACTTTAGAAAAAGGTGATGAAAAAATAACTCTTAAAAAAGAAGTAAGAAGAGAAGTTGTAAGTACTGCTACTTATGTTCCACAATCTGTTAGCAACGTAGCACCAAAAGCTACTGCTACTTCTAAAAAAGAGGATAAAATAAAAGGAAATATAATTGTAGCCCCTATGGCAGGAACTTTCTACAGATCACCAGCTCCAGGAGAACCTCACTTTGTTCAAGAGGGAGATTCTGTAAACAAAGGAGATACTGTTTGTATCATTGAAGCTATGAAAATGATGAATGATGTTATATCTAATTTTTCTGGAAATGTTACAAAGATTTTAGTTGAAAATGGAGAAGTTGTGCAAAAGGGAGATAGACTTTTTATAGTTGAATAATTAAGGGGAAGGTGTATTATTAATTGGACACGTATCGGGATTTGATTTTACTAGTAATTTTAATTTTGTTATCTGGATTTTTTTCAGCAGCAGAAACAGCTCTTACAGCTTTTAGTAGTATTCACTTGGAAGAAATAGCAGAGAAAAGTCCTAGAAAAGGAGAGCTATTAAAACAGTGGCTTAAAAAACCAACAGAGATATTAACAGGACTTCTACTTGGAAATAATATTGTTAATATTTTCTCTACATCACTTGCTACTGCTCTTATTACAAAATTTTTATCTCAAAAGGGAGTGGAATCACAAAATCAATCTGTTTTAATATCAACACTGATTATGACTGTTGTTATTTTAATTTTTGGGGAGATTACTCCGAAAATAATAGCAAAAAGTCATTCTACTGAGATATCTAAAAAAGTTATTTTACCAATATATCTACTGACAAAATTAACTAAACCATTTATATTTATTCTTACTATGATTTCAAAATTAATAAGTAGAATAATTGGAATAGATATAAGTGATAATGTTATGAAGATAACAGAGCAAGATATTATTTCCTATGTAAATGTTGGAAAAGCAGAGGGAGTAATAGAAGCTGAAGAAAAAAATATGATTGAATCAATTGTTACATTTGGAGATACTCTAGCTAGAGAGATAATGACTCCTAGAACTTCTGTTTATGCTGTAAGCGGAGATGAAAAAGTTGGAGAGATTATCGATCAAGTTATCTCTTATGGATTTTCAAGAATACCAGTTTATAATGAAGGAATTGATGATATTGTAGGTATCTTATATGTAAAAGATTTATTAGTGGCTGTAAAAGAGGGAAAAATAAATTCTCCTGTAAAAGATTTTATTAGAAAAGCTTTCTTTATACCAGAAACTAAATCTGTACTTAGTATATTAGAAGATTTTAAAAAAGAACATATTCATATGGCAATAGCTGTTGATGAATATGGTGGAACTGTTGGAGTTGTTACTATCGAAGACGTTATCGAAGAAATTTTTGGAGATATTAGAGATGAGTATGACTCTGACGAAAAAGATAATATAAAACAAATATCTGAAAATGTTTATGAAGTTGATTGTATGATAGATGTAGAAGAACTTAATAAAACTCTTAACATTCATCTACCAGAATCAGACGATTATGATAGTCTAGGTGGACTTATTTTAAACGAATTAAATGAGATGGCTGAGATAGGAGATGTCATCAATATTGAAAATGTAGAATTAAAAGTTTTGGAGATTGATAAGATTAGAGTATCAAAAGTTCTTTTGACTAAAAAGGAAAGTGAAGAGGATATATGTCAAGAGGAATAAGAAATCATTTTTATGCAGGACTTATAGTAGTTCTACCAATTTTTTTGACGATTTTTATACTGAACTGGATTATAAATTTTGTTATTTCGTTAACTACAAATTCATTTTTAGTTAAACTTATAAATAGATTTATATATTATTTTGGATTCCAAGAAAATGAAAAAGTAGTATACATTGTATATGGAGTTTACCTATTACTTATTCTACTTTCAATAATTTTTATTGGAGCTATTACTAAAAATATCGTTGGAAAAAAATTAAGAAAGGGAATGGACAAACTTATTTGTAAACTCCCTATTATAAAGCAAATTTATACAGCGATGAAACAGATAGTTTCTCTTGTTTCATCTCAAAAAAATTCAGGATATAAAAAGGTTGTTGTAGTTGAATATCCAAAAGATGGTATTTATAGTATTGGATTTTTAACTGCTGAAGACAATTTTATTTTAAAAGATTCTTATGGTAAAGAATTTCATAATATTTTTATACCAACTTCTCCAAATCCAACTTCTGGTATGTTTATCTGTGTGCCAAAAGAAGATGTTAGAGAATTAAATATGAGTATCGAAGAAGCTATCAAACTTATTGTTTCTGGTGGAGTTATTACTCCGGGAGTAAATTATGACGAAGATGATGATGAGATTGAAGAAGATAACTCTACTGAAGAAAAAGAACTTATTGAAAACACTAAAAAATAGTTTTATTTTTATATTTTCACTTTTTATTTTAGGTTGTTCCAGTGTAGATAAAAACAGTTCTGAAAATATAAAACCAGAATATCTTATTATAAAAGGAATGAATCTAAAGAAAATTGGTGAATATTCAAAAGCTTTGGCTCTATACAAAGAAGCTCTTAAAAAAGATGAAAAATCTGCTATCCTCTATGAAGAAATCGGAGAAACTTATACAAAACTTGGAGATTATTCAAAAGGGATAAAGTATTATAAAAAGGCTCTCGCTGAAACAGAATATTCAACTGATATAAATAGGAATATAAGTTATATCTACTATTTAAAAGGTGATTATAAAAATTCACTTAAATACTTAAATAAACTTTATGATAATGAATTAGATTTAGAATCTAAAAAATTAAAAGCTTTTCTTTTGATAGAAACTAATAAAAAAGAAGAAGCTAGAAATTATTTAAAAAATTTAGAAAACAATATTCAATCTTTTGATAAAACTCACTACGAAACATATCTGAATTTTCTTTTAAAAGAAAAAGATTATCAAGAGTTATCAAAAGTTTTATATAACATTTCAAATAAATATTATAGTGATTCCAGTGCTATGACATTATATTTTACTTTTAAAGAAAAAATATCTAAAGATTTAGAGAGTCTTGAAAAAGAATTAAAAAGATATATTGTCACACAAAATGGAAACGATGAACTTTATATTCTTTTAGCAACCCTTGAGCAAAAGCTAAGAAAATATAAAGAGAGAGATTTAGTTTTAAGATTTGTTTCTCCACAAGGGAAACTAGATAAAAAATATATTAAATTATTAGGAGAAAAAGATGAGTAAAATAGATTATAAAAAATATATAACTTCAATAAAAGATTTTCCAATCGAAGGTGTAACTTTTAGAGACATCACTTCATTTATTCAAAATGGAGAGGCTTTTAAAAGTGCCATTGATGAATTTTCTAATTTTGCAAAAGAAAAAGGAGCTGACGTTATAGTTGGACCTGAATCAAGAGGATTTATATTTGGAAGTCCTGTGGCATATAACTTAGGAATTGGATTTGTTCCAGTTAGAAAACCTGGAAAATTACCAAGAGAAGTTATATCTTTTGACTACGATTTAGAATATGGAAAAAATACTTTAGAAATACATAAAGATTCTATAAAAGCTGGACAAAAAGTTGTTATCATTGATGACCTTTTAGCTACTGGAGGAACTACTCAAGCTGTTATAAAACTTATAGAAGAACTTGGTGGTGAAGTTGTAGGAATCTGTTTCTTAATAGATTTAAAAGAGGAATTTGATAGCACTAAAAAATTCGAAGGATATGATATCTTTACACTAATGGAGTATTAGAGAGCTTTTAGAAAGAGGGAAAATATGGATTATTTAAACGGAATTTTAGAGGAAATTAAAAAGAAAAATCTTGATGTTGATATAGAAAAAATAAAACTAGCTTTTTCTTTTGCTGAAGAAGCTCATGTTGGTCAGTTTAGACAATCAGGAGATAATTATATTTTACATCCAGTCCAAGTTGCAAAAATAATAATTGATATGGGAATGGATACTGATTCTATAATAGCTGGGATTTTACATGATATTGTTGAAGATACTTTTATAACTATTGCTGATATAAAATATAATTTTGGAGAATCTGTTGCTAACTTAGTAGATGGAGTTACAAAATTAAAAAAATTACCTAATGGTACTAAACAACAAGATGAAAGCATTAGAAAAATGATGCTTGCTATGTCAAAAGATATAAGAGTTATCATAATAAAATTAGCTGATAGACTTCACAATATGAAAACTCTAAATTTTGTACCAGAAGAAAAACAACTTAGAGTTTCAAAAGAAACTTTAGCTATATACGCTCCTCTTGCTCATAGACTTGGAATGGCAAAAATCAAATCTGAATTGGAAGATTTATGTTTTATGTATATCTATCCAGAAAAATATGTTGAAGTAAGAGATTTTGTCAATTCCAAAAAAGAAGAAAGAGATGAATATATAAAAGATGTAGAAAATATTATATCTGGGCTTTTGAAAAAAGCTGAAATCGAAGGAAATATAAAAGGAAGATTTAAACATTATTATAGTATTTATAAAAAAGTTTATGAAAAACATAGAAGTTATGATGACCTTTATGACCTTATGGGAATTAGAATTATTGTTAAAGATGTGACAACTTGTTATCACACTCTTGGAGTTATCCACGAACAATTTAGTCCTGTTCCTGGAAGATTTAAAGACTATATCGCTGTGCCAAAATCTAATAACTATCAATCTATCCACACTACAATAGTTGGACCTGAAGGAAAATTTGTAGAGATTCAAATAAGAACTGAAGAGATGGATAGGATAGCTGAAGAAGGGGTTGCAGCTCACTGGAGTTATAAAGAAAAAGTAAAAGTTGGTAAAAAAGATAAAGTTTATTCTTGGCTTAGAGATATTATAGAGCTTAATAAAGAAGCTGACAGTGCAAAAGATTTCGTTACCTCTATAACTGGAGATATAATCGAAGAAACAATATTTGCCTTTTCTCCAAGAGGGGATATCTTAGAATTAAAAACTGGAGCCACTCCTATTGACTTTGCTTTTGCTATCCACTCTGAAGTAGGTTGCAAATGTATCGGAGCTAAGGTAAATGGAGATATTGTTCCACTTGATTATAAATTAAAAAGTGGTGACAGAGTTGAAATTATAACTTCTAAAAGTGCCAAAGGACCTGGTAATGACTGGCTTGATATAGTTGTTACTCAAGGGGCAAAAAGTAAAATTAGAAAATGGTTAAAAGAAAAGAAATGGGAAGAAAATATAAGACTTGGTAAAGATTCTCTTGAAAAAGAGATAGAAAAATTAACTATCCCAATGACTTTAAAAGATTTAGAAGAATCTCCTGTAATAAAAAAACATATGGAAAAACATCATATTCCTACTTTAGATGAATTTTATTTTATTATGGGTGAAAAAAGAAGTAAAGTTGAAATTATTGTTGATAAACTAAGAGATTATCAAGAAAGCATTAGAGAAAAAGATATTCCTCAAAAAACTGTTATAGCTCCTACTCAAAAAAGCTCAAGAAAGAAAAATGATTATGGAATAATAGTTGAAGGAATAGATAATACCCTTATAAGATTTGCAAAATGTTGTACCCCTCTTCCAGGTGATGAAATCGGTGGATATATTACAAAACTTACAGGAATTGCAATCCATAGAAAAGATTGTAAAAACTTCCAAAATATGATAGAACACGAACCTGAAAGACAAATAAATGTTAAATGGGATTTAGATGTTGTTAATAAAAAACTTAATAAATATCAATTTAAATTCTCTATCATTGCTGAAGATAATAAAAGTCTTGTTATGGAGATTGTAGCTTTAATTGCAAATCATAAAATTTTCTTAACAGATATCAACTCAAATACAATTACAAAAAATGGTAAAAAATATCTAAAAATAAAAGTGGCTGTTGAAATTTCTAATAAGAGAGATTACAGTTTACTTATTGAAAATATCAAAAAAATTAAATATGTAATAGAGATAGAAAGGTAAGAGGTTGGAAATAAAATAATGAAAAAATTACCAGTAACATATGAATTAATAAAAAAACAGGGTAATGCTAGAGCTGGAGTTATCACAACTCCTCATGGAAAAATAGAAACTCCTGTATTTATGCCTGTTGGAACTCAAGGTTCTGTAAAAGGAATGACTAAAGAGGAACTTTTAGAACTTGGAACAGAGATTATCCTTGGAAATACTTATCACTTACATTTAAGACCATCTGATGAGCTTATTGCAAGATTTGGTGGACTTCACGAATTTAGTACTTGGGACAGACCAATTCTTACAGATAGTGGTGGTTTCCAAGTATTTAGCTTAGGACATCTTAGAAAAATAACTGAAGAGGGAGTGGCTTTTTCATCTCATCTTGATGGTTCAAAAAGATTTTTATCTCCTGAAAAATCAATAGAAATTCAAAATAATCTTGGATCTGATATAGTTATGCTTTTTGATGAATGCCCACCAGGAGCATCTTCAAGAGAATATCTTATCCCATCTATTGAAAGAACTACAAGATGGGCAAAAAGATGTGTAACTTATCATAAAAGACCTACTGAACAAGGACTTTTTGCAATTGTTCAAGGGGGAATTTATGAAGATCTAAGAGAGAAAAGTTTAAATGAATTGAAAGTTCTTGATGAAGATATATCTGGTTATGCAATGGGTGGACTTGCTGTTGGAGAGAAAAAAGAGGACATGTATAGAATCCTTAAAAATGTAACTCCACTTTTCCCAGAAGAAAAACCAAGATATTTAATGGGAGTTGGAGAACCTCTTGATATGTTAGAGGCTGTAGAACATGGAATTGATATGATGGACTGTGTTCACCCAACAAGAATCGGAAGACATGGAACTGTGTTTACTAAATATGGAAGACTTGTTATAAAAAATGCTATCTACGCTGAAGATGATAGACCTCTAGATGAAGACTGCGACTGTTATGTTTGTAGAAATTATAAAAGAGGTTATATAAGACATCTTTTAAAAGCTGGAGAGATTTTAGGACAAAGACTTACTACTTATCATAATTTATATTTCTTAGTAAATCTTATGAAAAAAGCAAGAACTGCTATTTTAGAAGATAGATACTTAGAGTTTAAAGAAGAATTTATTAAAAATTATTCTATGGGAAATTCTTCCCCTTGGATTCAAGAAAAGAAAAAATAATTTTATAAATGGCTGTTAAAAATAACAGCCATTTACTTATTTTTAATTTTAATAAGGAGCATCTATGAAAAAATTAATACTTGGAATTTTTCTTATATTTTCTATTTTTTCTTTTGCAAAAGAGGAATATGTCACTGGAAAAATAATAAAAAAAGTTGGAAGTTATGTTGAAAATTCTATAAAAACAGAGATTAAACCAGATGGTGAGGAGATAAAAGACGTTGAAGTATTTTATATAGAAATCCAAAATAAGATACATAGAATAGAATTTCCTATCTACACTGTCGACGCTTTTAATCTTACTCTAAAAAAAGGAGATAAAGTCGTTCTTTGTAGAGAAGATGAAAATAGTAACTATTATATAACTGATGTAGATAGAAGAGATGATTATATTTTAATGGGAGTAATCTTTTCTCTACTTACTTTAGCTCTTGCTAAGAAAAAAGGAGCTAAATCATTGATTGCTCTTTTAATAACAGTATGGCTTATTTTTTATTTCTTTATTCCTTGCACTATGAAAGGATATTCTCCAATACTTATCTCAGTTATAACTGCTCTTTTATCATCAATTATAACTATTTTATTTGTAGCTGGATTTACTCATAAAGGTGTTGTTGCAATAATTGGAAGTGTTGGGGGAACTATTTTTTCAGGAGTTTTATCCTATTTACTGATAAACAAAATGAATTTTAGTGGTTATCCAACTCTTGATTCTATAACTTATATAGATATGTTACAAGGAATAAAAATAAAAGAACTTGTACCTGCTGGGATAATTTTAGGAAGTATGGGAGCTATTATGGACGTTTCTATGTCTATCTCCTCTGCTCTTACTGAGATAAGAGAAAAAAATCCAAGTCTTGGTTCAAAAGATATATATAATTCTGGTTTAAATATTGGAAAAGATATGGTTGGAACTATGATAAATACTCTTATTCTAGCCTATATTGGAAGTTCTCTTTTCGACATGATAATTATAAATAAAAATTTAGAAAGTCTTCCTTTTATAAGACTTTTAAATTATGAATTTATTGGTGTTGAGATTTTAAAATCTTTTGCTGGAAGTATTGGAATTTTAATCTCTATTCCACTTACAGCTTATTTTGGAGCTCATCTTCATAGAAGATATAGAGATTTAAAAAATCTAAAATCTAAATTTTTTAAATAAATAGAATGGAACTATTTTGCTATTTAATTGACAGATTGGAAAAAAAATAGTATAATATTGTTCTAGAAAAATTTAATACTGGGGATGCAAAGGTTTCGACAGGGCCATAAGGTCATAGGTAGCAGGTCAGGGTGATCGCTGTGAGAGATCAACTCATCGTTTAGATGGAAACAACGAATACGCTTTAGCTGCTTAATTAGTCAGCTCACCTCTGTTTTTTCATTCTGTGGGAGAAAACTTACGAGGTGTTACCAATTACACAGATTACCTTTTGCGATTTCTCTAAGCAATTAGGGACATTTTAGAGGATAGCTTTAATCAGCCCTGTCTGTGGGAGTGGTTATTGCGAAATCTAATAACAGACTAAACTTGTAGAAGCTTATGGTGCTTATTGTTTTGGACACGGGTTCAATTCCCGTCATCTCCACCAAAATCATTATATTTACATGAGTTATGATCAATTTTATATAGAACTGTTATGTTTAACAGTTCTATTTTTTTATTATTTTATAAAAATATTTTTATAAAATAGATTATAATATTTGTTCATATATTTAATTAGCATAAAATTTTTCTTAAATGAAAAAAGGGCTATAAACTAATAATTTTAAATCACTAGTTTATAACACCCTTTTATTTTTTATTTAACTCTATTCCTTAAAGTTCCTATCTTCTCAATCTTACATTCGATTATATCTCCAGATTTCATATATCTAGGTGGATCAAATCCTACACCTACACCAGAACAAGTTCCAGTGGCAATAATATCTCCTGGTTCTAATGTAATTCCTTGAGAGATTTCAGAAATTAATTCTTTAATACCTCTTATCATAAGTTTTGTATTTGATTTTTGTCTTGTTTCACCATTTAAAATACTTTCAATATCTAAATTAAGTGGAAGAGGTAACTCATCTTTTGTAACTATAACTGGTCCTAAAGATGTAAAAGTATCTAAACTTTTTCCTTTATACCATTGACGATGTTTACCTTGAATTCCTCTAGCTGATATATCATTCATAATTGTATAACCAAAAATATATTTTTCAACATCTTCTGGATCTATGTTTGTTCCCTCTTTACCGATTATAACAGCAAGTTCTACTTCATAATCAAGAGCTGGATCTAAATCTAAATGTCCATCTACCTCTCCATCTTGTCCTATCATCTTAGTAGATCTTTTAGAAAAATATACACTGTTTACAACCTTATTAGAACTATCTTTTTTTATCTCTTTTAAATGATCAGCATAGTTAAAACCAGCACAGATAATATCATGTATAGTTCTTTTTAATGGAGGTAAAATATTTATATCTTCTATATCATATTTTCCAAGACCATCTAATTCACCAGCTAATAAATTTTTTATCTCTTTTAATTCAACATCATTAAAATGCTCTATTATCTCTTGAATAGATGAATACATCTTACCTAATTCAAAGAAATTTAAATCAAAAACCTTTTTTTCATCTTTTGAAAGAATACCAATTAACTCTTCTGTTGTACCTTTAGGAGTAAATCTTAAAAATCTCATTGCATCACTTCCTTTTTGAATAAAAAAATCTCTATTTATATTATAATACAACTTTTGCGAAATATCAAAAAAATTATCTTATTTTAATAATATTTTTATGACTAAAACCGAAAAAAATATTTCAAAAATCAATCCTACCCTTTTAAATAAAGGCTTTTCTCTAAAATTACTATTCTTAATAAAATAATTATTATTTTTATTTTTGTTATTCGTTTTTTTGTTTTTGTTTTCTTAATCCTTTATTTTAAAGGAATTATATCTCATTTCCATTTTTTATAGCAAAAAAAATAGAATTTTTTTTAAATTTTTATTTAATATTATATAAAAATATGATATATTACTGTTAAGAGTTTTATATATATCAAGGAGGGAATAAATATGCTAAAAAAAGACTTTGTTGAAAAATATTATGTTAAAGGTGAATTTGCATCAAAAGCTGAAGCTGAAAGAAAAATCGCTGCTTTCTTAGAATGTATCGAAGAAGTAGTTCTAGCTGGAGATGAAATTTCTTTCTTAGGTTTTGGTAAATTCTGTGTTGGAGAAAGATCAGCAAGAACTGGAAGAAACCCTCAAACTGGTGAAGAAATGGAAATACCTGCAAAAAAAGTTGTTAAATTTAAAGCTGGAAAATCTTTAAACGACAAATTAAATAAATAGTATTTTTAATAGCTATCATCAACTTGATAGCTATTTTTACAAATCATATCCGTTATTTTTGGAGGTTTTATTTTGAAAAAAAGAATTGCTCTTATCGCCCACGATAAGAAAAAAGATGAATTAGTTGATTTCGTAAAAAAACATAGAGATTTCTTTGCTAACTATGATTTAGTAGGAACTGGTACTACTGGAGGTAGAATTGTTCAAGCTACTGATTTAAGTGTTACTAGATATCTTTCTGGACCACTTGGTGGAGATCAACAAATAGGTGCTGATATCGCTTCAGATAAAATACTAGCTGTATTTTTCTTTAGAGATCCACTTTCAGCTATGCCACACGAACCAGATGTTCAAGCTCTTATCCGTCTTTGTGACGTTCATAAAGTTCCTGTTGCTACAAATCCAAGAACAGCTGAACTTCTAATCGTTGGTTTAAAAGAAGAAGCTAATACTTTATAGAAAAATAGGAGTTATTGCATTTTGCAACAGCTCCATTTTTTATTTTAAATCCTCTTTATTAATTCTTTTATTTTTAAATCTATCTCTTTTATTACTTTTATAAATTCTTCATCAGATTTTCCACTAGGATCTTCTAATCCCCAATCCTCACGCCATTCACAAGGAAGATTTGGACAATTTACATTACACCCCATAGTTATAACTATATCTACATTTGGAATGTCTGATAGAAGTTTTGATTTTTGACTTTCTTCCATATCTATTCCATAGATTTTTTTCATAAGTCTTACTGCATCTTGATTAATTTGTGGTTTTGTTTCTGTACCAGCACTGTAGCTTTCAAAAATATCCTTTCCATAATATTTTCCTAAAGCCTCTGCTATCTGACTTCTACAAGAATTATGTACACATATAAAAGCAACTTTTTTCAATTTTCTCTCCTTTTCTATATTATAAAATGTTGAAAACTATTAAAGATGTATCCTACAATTATTATACCAATAACACAGATAAATACAAATATTTTTAATAATTTTGGTTTTATCGCTTTTCTAAGCATTATTAAAGAAGGCAAAGATAAAGTTGTAACAGCCATCATAAAAGCTAAAATACTTCCTAAGTTTGCTCCTTTAAAAAGCAATGCTTCAGCTATAGGAATTGTACCAAATATATCAGCATAAATAGGAACTCCTAATAAAGTAGCAAGTACAACACCAAATGGATTTTTACTTCCTAATATATTTATTATCCAGTTTTCAGGAATCCAGTTATGAATAAATGCTCCTATTCCAACACCGATTAATATATAGGGGAAAACTTTTCTAAAAGTTCCAATTGTTTGACCTTTAGCATATAAAATTCTATCCTTTACAGTTAGCTCAGGAATATCTATATTTATGTCACCAACTCCTTTAGCTCTTAATATAAAATCCTCCACTTCATTTTCTAAATTTAATTTTTCTATTACAGTTCCACCAATCACAGCTATTATTAATCCTAGTATAACATATAAAAGAGCCACTTCGCTTCCAAATATTCCTATCAGTAGTAAAAGAGAGCCTAAGTCTACCATTGGAGAAGATATTAAAAATGAAAATGTTACTCCTAAAGGAAGTCCTGCTGAAGTAAATCCTATGAATAATGGAATTGACGAACAAGAACAAAATGGAGTAACTGTTCCAAGAAGTGCCCCTATTATGTTAGCATTTATTCCATGAAATTTTCCCAAGATTTTTTTACTTTTTTCAGGTGGAAAGTAACTTTGAATATAGCTAATAAAAAATATTAAAGTACAAAGTAATATAGTTATTTTTATAGTATCATAAAAGAAAAATTGCACTCCACTAAATAAATTGCTCGTTCTATGTAGTCCTAATTTTTCTAATATATTTCCCACCAATAAATTTAACCATTTCATTCCCAAGATTTGATTTTGTATAAATTCCAATATTGAAAATAAAAAATTCATATTTCTTCTCCCTCACATTGATAATTATCTATGTATTATTTTTAATAAAAACTCCTTTTTGGAGCATTCTTACTTTTCTGTTATTTTTTTTAAAATTATTTTTATTTCATCTTTTGATAAAACTTTACCATATGAAACTACTTTTCCATCTATCCATAGTCCTGGAGTAGACATTATTCCATATTTAGCAATTTCTGAAAAATCTGTAATATGTTTTACTTTAGTTTTTATTCCTAGTTCGTTGGTAACTTCCAATGTATTTTTCTCCAAGTTTTGACAATTTTTACAACCTGAACCTAAAACTCTAATCTCTAACTCGTCTTTTTCTAAAATATTTTCCTCTACTAATTTTTCTGTTTTTTTCTCGCAAGAACAACTACATTTTTTCTCTCCAAATATTTTATTAAATATTCCCATTCTCTTTTCCTCCTAATTTTCTTATTCTTATATATTTTTAATTATTAATTAAAATTTCTCATTTTTATCACTTCCTTTTTCATTGATACATTTATATATATCAATGTATTATCTAAAAAAATTATATCATATCCTCTATGATTTTTTTTATCTCCTCTAATTTTTCTTTATTTAATGAATAATGAGTCCATTTTCCACATTTTCTACCTTTAACAATCTCTGAATCACAAAGTATTCTCATATGATGAGATAATGTTGATTGTTCTATATCTAATTGTTCAAGAAGTTTGCAAGCACACTCTTCTCCATTTTTCAAAAACTCTATTATTCTAAGTCTATTAGAATCACAAAAAGCTTTAAAAATTTTAGCATTTCTCATATTTTTATCCATAACTTATCCTCCGTTTATAAAATAATTATATCTTACACTTCGATACTTGTCAATATGTTTATTAAAAAAACTGCCAAATAATATTGACAGTTTAAATTTTAATTATTTATTAAAAATTCCTTTAAAATTTTCAAAAATTTGATGAACTGATAAAATCTCCTTTATTTTCCAAACATCTCTTCCTGCGAAAAATAATCCATTTTCTAAATCTCCACTATGTCCAGAGATTAATCTTTGACTTACACAGAAATTTCTTTTGCAATGTTTTAAGCAACCTGAACAAGTTTTTGGTCTTTCTATTGTATCTTCCAATATTTTTTCAGAGCATTTAGATTTTATAGCATTAGCTGGCAATCCTACTGAACTCATTATTTTTATAACATCACCTTTTTGAGTATCCACATACATCTTTTTAAAAGATTCATCAACATCACACTCATTAGTGGCCACAAAACGAGTTCCCATTTGAACTCCTACAGTCCCAAGTGATAACATTCTAGCTCCATCTTCTGGAGTTATAACTCCACCTGCTCCAAAAACTGGCAATGAAACATTTTTAGTTATCTCTTCCATAATATCCCAAGAATCTAGTTCAGTTCCTAAATGCCCCCCAGCATTTCCTCCCTCAACTATTATAGCATCTGCTCCAAGTTTTTCAGAAATTTTAGCAAGTTTTAAAGATGAAACTATAGGAAATAATTTTATTCCTGTTCCTTTTACCATTGAAAATACATCTCTCGAAAATCCTGCACCACAGATTATAACATCTACTTTTTCTTCTATACAAGTTTTTACTGCCTCAGCAAAAGATGATACAGCAAACATTATATTTACTCCTAAAGCTCCTTTTTTATTTGTTATCATTTTTCTAGCTTTTCTTATTTCTTCTCTTAATTCTTCAAGAGGAAGAGCTGAACCTGCTATTACTCCGATTCCCCCCTCATTAGCAACTGCAGAAGCTAGCTTTGACATAGAACATCTAATTGCCATTCCACCTTGTATAATAGGTACTTCTATCTCTAAACCATTTATATTTATCAAAATAATTCCTCCCTCATTTTTTAATAACAGAAGTATTATAACATATGTTACTTTATTTTAAAAGATAAAACAAAATTTATAAAATAATAAAACAATAGATTTTTAAATAGCTATTATTCTTATTAATTCTAAGTTCTATAAAAAATCTCTAAAAAAATTATTAAATAACATAAGTTTTATTTTGAGGAGTTTTTCTTAAATATTAAATATTGCTCATTTTTTTACCTAAAAAAAGTAAAGATTTATATTTTTTAAAATTTTTAAAGAAAAAATTTGAAAAAAAAATAAAAAGTGATATAATACAGCATATAGTTTTTTTGGAAAACTTAAAAGATATAGAAAATTGTGATTTTCCAAAGGTTTTATTTAAGATTCGCCACTAATTTTATATTAAATATATGGAGGAAAAAATGGAAAAAGTTTATCAAGGAAAAACAAAGAATGTTTACAAATTAGAAAATGGAAACTTCTTATTAGAATTCAAAGATGATTGTACTGGTAAAGATGGAGTATTCGATCCAGGTGAAAATGCTGTTGGTTTAACAATTGAAGGTATTGGAAAAGCTAACTTAAAAATGTCTGAATATTTCTTTGAAATTCTTAACAACGCTGGAGTAAAAACTCACTATATTTCAGCTGACTTAGATAAAGGAACTATGGAAGTAGTACCAGCTAAACCATTTGGAAAAGGATTAGAAGTAATTTGCCGTTTCAAAGCTGTTGGAAGCTTTTACCGTCGTTATAACGAATATGCTAAAGAAGCTCAAGATCTTCCTGCATATGTAGAAACTACATTTAAAAATGACGCCCTTGGTGATCCATTAGTAACTAAAGATGGTTTAGTAGTATTAGGTGTTATGACTGCTGAACAATATGATTCTATGAAAGATAGAACTCAAAAAATATCTACAATAGTTAAAGATGAATTAGCTAAAAAAGGTTTAGATCTTTACGACATAAAATTTGAATTTGGAATTGATAACAACGGAGAAGTTATCTTAATAGATGAAATCGCATCTGGAAATATGCGTGTTTACAAAGACGGTGTAATAGTTAATCCTATGGATTTAACTGAAATGTTCTTTGCATAATATTAAAAATTTTTAGCTGTACAAATTAATTTTTGTACAGCTTTTTTTATTTTAAATAAAACTATTTCTTTTTTTGAGATTTTATAATATACTATAATTGATAAACAAAATACAAGAGGTAGGATAATATGCACAAAAAAATTATGTTACAAGGTACTGGCTCTTCTGTGGGAAAATCTGTTTTGACTGCTGGGCTTTGTAGAGTTTTTTCTCAAGATGGATATAAAGTTGCACCTTTTAAATCTCAAAATATGGCTCTAAACTCATTTGTAGACGAAGATGGAAAAGAGATGAGTAGAGCACAAGTGATACAAGCAGAAGGGGCTAATACAACCCCTAAAGCCTTTATGAACCCTATTCTTCTTAAGCCTACAGGAGATGATAATTCTTCTCAAGTTATTTTAGAAGGAATCCCTTTTAAAAATATGCAGGCTAAAGAATACTATGAAAATTTTGAGCTTTTTAAAAAAATTGTAACTAGAAATTATAATATATTAAAAGAAAATTTTGAAATTGGTGTCATTGAGGGAGCTGGAAGTCCAGCTGAAATTAATTTTAGAAAAAATGATATTGTTAATATGGGAATGGCTGAGATTGCTGATTCAAATGTAATTTTAATCGCCGATATTGAAAGAGGTGGAGTTTTTGCCTCTATCTATGGAACCCTTATGATCTTAGATAAGCCCGATAGAGATCGTATCAAAGGTTATATTATAAATAAATTTAGAGGAGATAGAGCTTTACTTGATGAAGGAATAAAACTTTTAGATGAAAAACTTGCAAAGCAAAATTTGAAAGTTCCTTGTCTTGGAGTTTTACCATATATTGATCTAAAATTAGAAAATGAAGATAGCTATAATTTTTCTCCAAAAGATGAAAAATCTAAAAAAGATTTAAATATTGCTGTTATAAATTTTGAAAAATTATCAAACTCAACAGATTTTACATCACTACTTGTTTATGAAGATGTTAATCTGGTATATATTTCTTCAAAAGAACAACTTACTGGAGATTTTGATCTTATAATTCTTCCCGGAAGTAAAAATGCGATCTATGATTATACTCTTATTGAGGCTAGAAAAATCACTCAAGGAGTTTTAGAATATATCAAGAAAGGTACTCTTGTACTTGGTATTCATAGTGGATTCCAGATGCTTGGAAAATCTATAAAAGATTTAAAACAAGTGGAAAGTAGTTTCTTGAAAGCTGAAACTTTAGGTGTTCTTAATATGTCAACAAATATGAAAGAAAAAAAATACACTAAACAAGTTACTAAAACTCTTACTAACTGTACAGGATTTTTAGAAGGATTTGATGGAATAACTGTCAGTGGTTGTGAAATTCACCAAGGACTTACAACTGGAGAGGACTCTAAATATTCTGTAACTGGAGAAGATGATTTTGCTCTTATCTGTAAAGATAATATTATTGGAACTTATATCCACGGACTTTTTAATTCCTCTAAATTTACAAGAAAATTTCTTAATAAATTAAGAGAAAGAAAAGGACTTCCACCAATTTTGGATTATGTAAATATGGACACCTATCAAGAAACAGAGTTAAAAAAACTAGCTAAACTTATGAAAACTAATCTTGATATGAAAAAAATCTATAAAATTTTAAAATAATTTAAAAGGGTTATTGCTAATCTTTACAATAACCCTTTCAGCCTATTTCTATATTAAAAACTATTTTCATTTTATCTTTATCCTGCGATTTTCTTTCTAAGAGATTTTTTAACTTCTAATTCTACAAACATATCTTCTAAATTCTTTAAAGTATTATCTATATTTTTACTTTTTATATTAACTATTTTATTCCCGTATTCAAATTTTATAAAAAATACTCCCTCTTTTTGATTAACATCACACACTAATAATGTATCTCCTAAAAAAATATTCCATTTTTTATTTTTTATAAGTATTTTCATAAAAACTCCCCCTTTTTTATGTTAAATATATATCTATAATCATCTATAACATAATTATATATTAACTAACTATTTTTGTCAATAGTTTTTTTATTTTGTTGCAATCTATTTTAAAATATAGTATAATTATTTATAAGAAAATATATATTAAAAAGGAGGTACTCGCCTTGACTTTTACACAATATTTAAAAGAAAAAAGAGAAGCTTTGGGAATAAGTCAAAATAAATTTGCTAAGATGATAAATATAACTCAATCTTATTTTAACTCTATTGAGAGAGGGGAAGTAAAAAATCCACCTAGTGAAGAGGTTCTTTATAGAATAGCTGATTCTCTTAACCTTACACCAGAAGAAAAAGAGCATATGTTATATCTGGCAGCTATTGAGAGAACACCAAAGATAATTGTTGATAGAATAGAAAAATTAAAATCTGATTTAAAAGAAAATATTAAAAATAGTGCTAAATATATTTCAAAAGCCTCTGATAATGCTATTCCTCTTTTCGAAAGAATTTCTGCAGGACTTGGAGCTTTTACAGATAATGATATAGAAGATTATATTATGCTACCTGGACTTAATAATTCTAATGAAAATATTTTTGCTGTAAACGTAGTTGGAGATTCTATGGAGCCAACTATAAAAGATGGTTCTATAATAATTTGTAAAAAAACTCTAGATGTTAAAAGTGGAGAAATTGGAGCATTTTTTGTTGATGAACAAGCCTATGTAAAAAGACTTAAGATAACTAAAAATTATGTGGCTCTTGTAAGTGATAACCCTAACTATTCTCCTATCTATATTGGACCGGGAGAAAATCTAAGTGTAGTTGGAAAAGTTATAAAAGTTTTATCTGATATTTAATGACTTATCTATATTTATAAATACATATAATTTTGCAAGGAGATTTTAAATAATGAATATTTTTATAAGAACTGTTTCTTTAGAAGATTTAGATGCTGTTACTTCTATTGAAGAAATTTGTTTTCCAAAAGCTGAAGCTGCTACAAAAGAATCATTAGAATATAGAATAAAAACTTTTCCTGAAAGTTTTTTAGTGGCAGTCGATAGTGATAATAATAAAATAATCGGATTTATAAATGGTTGTATTACTGATTCTAATGTTATATTAGATTCACTTTATGAGCCAGAGGGTGGACATAATCCTAATGGAAAAAATCAAACTGTTTTTGGACTTGATGTTTTACCAGAATATCAAAGAAAAGGGATTGCCTCTCTTCTTATGAGATCCCTTATGGAAAAATCTAAAAAATCTGGAAAAGAAAAAATGGTCTTAACTTGTAAAGAAAATCTTATAGGTTTTTATGAGAGTTTTGGATATAAAAATTACGGAATATCAGAATCAACTCATGGTGGAGTTGTTTGGTATGATATGATAGCCAAACTTTAATTGAATAAAAAATATTTATAGAGGTTTTTTATAACCTCTATTTTTATACAAAAAATAAGCCCTCAAGGGCTTATTTTACATAAATCTTTTGTTAAATAATATTTTATCTTCTCCAATAGGTTGGTCATACACTACTGTTATATTGATATCTTTTACTTCGGGAGCATTTTCTTTTGCACTAGAAAGAACAGCATCAGTTATTTTGTTATAATCTAATTTTGGTTCTTTCAGACCTTCAACCTCTATCTCCACATTCATTTTATCATCAAAAATGTCTACATCATAATCTACATTGTGATCTATTATTTTTGATAAGCTAACTTTTAATTGATTCTCCATTCTGTCTTCTACTATATCTTCTCCACCTCTTGCAAGAGCTAAAGATGATAATAATAGAAACATTACTCCTATTTTTTTCATTTCACTTCACCTCTATTCAATCGACATAAGTTTACAGTTAATTACATTTGCAAGTTTATTTATCTCATCTATTGCCTCTTCAATAGAAATTGCCATATGAAGAATCTCCATAAATATAATAACAGTAGCAGAGTTATTCATCGGAATATTTTGGTTAATTGTCAAAATATTTCCATTGATAGAACTTATATAATTTAAAACATTAGAAAGGCTACCTTGAGTATGTTCTAATACAACAGAAATCAAGGCTCTTTTTCCGTGAGATTCTGCTGATGGAGAAAATACAAAATCTTTGTATTTGTAATAAGTACTTCTACTAATTCCAACTTTTTTTACAGCCTCACTTATATTTTTAACTTTTCCTTGTTCTAAAAGTTCTCTGGCTTCTATAACTTTATCAAAATAATCTGGTAAAATTTCCTTGCTAACTATTAAATATTTATTACTCATTTTTTTCCATCTCCAAATTCTCTATTTTTGTGCTGGTTTTGGAGCTTCAACTAGTTTAAACTCTAATTTTTCTCCTGCTTCTGTTGTAATTATTAATCCAGTTTCTGTTACTTCATATGTTTTTGCTTTTCCTAATTGTGATAAAAAGTTTTGTTCAGCTGTCATAGCTTCTTGAGGTCCTGCCATCATTGTAGAACCAGCACTTCCTACTACAAGTTTATTTCCATCTAATTGATATTTACCAAAATAGTGATTTACTCCAGCAAATCCAAATAAATTATCCTCTGCAAAGTTTAAAGTTATTTGATAGTCTTTTCCTTGTTGAACTAAAACATATTGTTTTCCAGCTAAAGATTCTGTTTTTCCTACCTTTGAACTAGTACATCCAATCATTCCTAATACCAACATTAATCCTACAAATATTTTTTTCATTCTTCCTCCTTGTAAAAAATCTAGTTTTATTTTTCTTCTTGATACAGTGTTTGACTTAATTTTTTGCCATTTTGTCTTTTTTATTTAAAAAAATTATAAAAATTCCTGATATTATTATCATAATAAGGCTTATAAGGTGAGGAGCTCTAAGACCCATAAACATTAAATCCTCAGCTCTAAAGAAACTTACAAAAATTCTTATAAGGCTATAAATTATTATATATGAACACCAAACCACTCCCACTGGATAATCTTTTTTTCTAAGGAAAAACCAAATAAAAATAAATCCAATAAAATTTAAAACAAGTTCATAAAGCATAGCTGGGTGAAGTGGAAGATTTGGAAATTCTTCCCCTGCTGGTGAAGAAAGTGGAAAAACTAATCCCCAAGGCACTTTCTCTGTATATTTCATTTTTTCTTCTAGTGGTAGACTTTGATAAAAATTAAACCACTGATAAAAATTTGGTTTTAATGAAAAAATATATTTATATGGTGTAAAAGTAGGAACTCCATAAATCTCTCCATTCATAAGATTTCCTATTCTTCCTATCCCTTGACCTAAAATAAGTGGACCTGCTGCAAAATCTCCAAGTTGCAATGGATTTATTTTTTTTATATATCCGTAGATACAAGTTCCGATTATCCCTCCGATTATTCCTCCGTGAATAGCCATTCCACCTTTCCAAACAGCTATAATATCAGCAGGGTATCTTAAATAATAATCTAAATTAAATAAAACATAATAAAGTCTTCCACCTAAAAGTCCTGAAATCATTGCTACAAAAGCATAATTTTCCACTAACTCTGGAGAAAAACCTTTATCTTTGGCAGCTTTTTTTCCAAGCTCTATCCCTAACAAAAAAGATATTGCATACATCATTCCATAATAGGTAATTTTTATTTTTCCTATAGCAAAAAATATTGGATTCATCTTTCTATCTCCTATAATTTTGTTGTTTATTTATAAGTAAGTTTACCACGTTAAAAAAATTTTTGCAATAAATAAAAATAAAACAGAGAGGGGCTAACAATCTGCTTTATTTTTAACATATATAAGTTTAAGGAAACAAGACGGTAAAATCTTATAGGAATGTTTTAGAAATACCTATCTTTGTATGGATAGATTATAACAATAAATTTGCTTTTTTTGAAATATTAATTTATAATACTACTATAAGAAAAACTTATAAAGGGCGTGGAAGATTTATGACATTAAAAGATATGGAATATGTTTGCTGTATAGCTGAATTCAATAATTTTTCAAAGGCAGCAGAAAAATTATTTGTCAGTCAATCAGCACTTAGTCAATCCATAACAAAATTGGAAGAAGAACTTGGATTACAACTTTTTAGAAGAACTAGCAAAGGGGTTTTTTTGACATATGCTGGAGAGATTTTTTTGGAAGAGAGTGAAAAAATAATATCTCAAACTAAAATCTTTAAAGAAAAACTTGAAAATCTTTCCTCTTGTAAAAAAAGAACTCTTGGTATAGGAGCTTATCAATTTTATGGAAGATATTTTTTCCCAAAAATTATTCCAGAATTTAATAAACTTTTTCCAGATGTTCAAATAAAAATAATCGAAGATTCTCAATATAACTTAGAAAAAATACTTTTAGAAGATGAAGTAGATTTAGTTATATCGGCATTTTTAGATTTTAACCCAAAAATTGTATATAAAAAACTTTTCACAGAGGATATTCTTCTAGCTGTACCAAAATCAAATCCTCTTAATCAAAAAATAAAAGATGAGATTATTGACCTTTCTATCTTTAAAAATGAAAGTTTTATACTACTTATGAAAGGTATAAAAGCTAGAAAAAATATTGATAAAATCTGTGAATCACTAAGTTTTAATTTACATTGTATCTTGGAAACAAAAGATTTTGAAACTGTTAACTCTCTTGTTGACCAAAATATGGGGGTTGGTTTTGTTCCAAGCTCTGTTGAAAAACTTGAGGGAATAAAATATTATAAAATTAAAAATGCTTATAGCAGTAGAGAATTTTTTATAGCCTATAAAAAATCAACTCAAAAGCCATATATAATATCTGAGTTTACTAAAATTGCTTTAACATCTATTGAAAAAAAATAATTTTTTTATTAAAAAGGTAGGAAAAATATGTATAAAATTTTAAAGAAAAAATGGCTTAGTAAAAATATTTGTCTTATGGAAGTAGAGGCAAAAGACCTTTCCCTTTCTGCAAAACCAGGACAATTTCTGATTGTAAAAAAAGATGAATTTGGAGAGAGAATACCACTTACTATATGTGACTACGACGTAGAAAAAGGAACTGTTACAATAGTTTTCTTCGTTCTTGGAAAAAGTACAAAGGATATTGGAACTTTGGAAGAGGGAGAATATTTCCAAGATGTAGTTGGACCTTTAGGAGTAGAAAGTGAATTTTTACACGAAGATTTGGAAGTTTTAAAAAATAAAAAAGTTTTATTTGTTGGTGGAGGAGTTGGGACAGCTCCAATCTATCCTCAAGTAAAATGGTTTGCAAAAAATGGTTTAAAAGCTGATGTTATTGTTGGAGCAAAAACTAAAGAACTTTTAATATTAGAAGATGAATTAAAAAATGTAGCTGATAACTTATATATTACCACTGATGATGGTTCATATGGTTTTCACGGACTTGTAACTGATGTGATAGATGATTTGATAAAAAATCAAAATAAACATTATGACCACGTTGTTGCAATTGGTCCTATGATAATGATGAAATTTGTCTGTCTAAAAACAAAAGAATATGGAATAAAAACTACTGTAAGTTTAAATCCATTGATGGTTGATGGAACTGGAATGTGTGGAGCTTGTCGTGTAAGAATTGGAGATAAAATAAAATTTGCTTGTGTTGATGGACCAGAATTTGACGGACACTTAGTAGATTTTGACGAGGCTATGAGAAGACAAAATATGTATAAAACTGAAGAGGGAAGAGCAATGTTAAGAAAATCTGACGGAGCTACTCACTCTGCAAAAGATTGTCCAATAGATTCTCATGAAGAGCAAGATTTAGAAAATTTACCAAAAAATAAAAGAGTGCCTGTGAGAGAACAAGACCCAAAAGTTAGAGCAACTAATTTTAAAGAGGTTACTTTTGGATATACTTTAGAGGAAGCTAAACGTGAAGCCTCAAGATGTTTAAATTGTAAAAATCCTCTTTGTATGCAAGGTTGTCCTGTTTCAATAAATATTCCTGCATTTATCCAAGAGATAAAAAATGGAAATATTGAAGAGGCTGGAAAAATTCTGATGACTTATACATCTTTACCAGCAGTTTGTGGAAGAGTTTGTCCACAAGAAACTCAATGCGAAGGAAAATGTATATTAGGAATTAAAGGAGAGGCTGTTGCTATTGGAAAATTAGAAAAATTTGTAGGAGATTATCTTTTAAAAAATCCTATTGAAATAAAAGTTCCTGAAAAAAGTGGACATAAAGTTGGAGTTATAGGAAGTGGACCTGCTGGACTTACTGTGGCAGGAGATTTAGCAAAAATGGGATATGAAGTTACTATTTTTGAGGCACTTCACAAAACTGGTGGAGTTTTAACTTATGGAATCCCAGAGTTTAGACTTCCAAAAGATGAAGTTGTACAAAAAGAGATAGAAAATATTAAAAAACTTGGAGTAAAATTCAAGACAAATGAGATAATCGGAAAAACAAAACTTATAGATAAACTTTTAGATGAAGAGGGATTTGATGCAGTATTTATTGGAAGTGGTGCTGGACTTCCAAAATTTATGAATATTCCGGGAGAAAATCTAAATGGAGTTTTATCAGCTAATGAATTTTTAACAAGAGTAAACCTTATGAAAGGTTACTTAGATAATTATGAAACTCCTGTAAAAGTTGGAAAAAAAGTTGCTGTTATCGGTGGTGGAAATGTAGCAATGGACGCTGTAAGAACTGCAAAAAGATTAGGAGCTGAGGCTCACATTGTTTACAGAAGAAGTGAAAAAGATTTCCCTGCTAGACTTGAAGAAGTACATCACGCAAAAGAAGAGGGAGTTATAATCGACCCACTTACACTACCAAAAGAAATCTTAGGAAATGAAAAAGGTGAGGTTATCGGTATGAGATGTATCCATACAAAACTTGGAGAACCTGACGCATCTGGTAGAGCATCTTTTATAGAAATTCCTGAATCAGAATTTATAATGGAAGTGGATACAGTTATAATGGCACTTGGTACTTCTCCAAATCCATTAATCTCATCTACTACAAAAAATCTTGAAACAAATAGATGGAAATGTATTGTGGCTGATGATTTTGGACAAACTTCAAGAGAGGGAGTTTTTGCAGGGGGAGATGCTGTTTCTGGAGCTGCCACTGTAATTTTAGCTATGGGAGCTGGTAAAAAATCAGCAAAAGCTATTGATGAATATATAAAATCTAAAAAATAATTTTTTAAGGCTCGGAATTTTTCTGAGCCTTTTATATTTTATAAAACAAAAAAGATGCTGACCAAAACAACATCTTTGTTTATTTTTTGAGTGGCGATTCTGACGCGAATTGAACGCGTGACCTACGCCTTAGGAGGGCGTCGCTCTATCCAACTGAGCTACAGAATCGTACCAATTACTCTTTATTATAACTATATTTTGTGAAAAATGCAAGTCTATTTTTCCAATATCCCCTTTAATCCATATGAAAAATGTTTCTTTCCAAGCCAACTAATAAGTTTTAATTTTGTAGAATAATCTTCAAAAAGATTTGATTTTTCTAAATGATTTACAACCTTAGAAAATTTTATTAACTCCTCCATAAAATGTGCATCACTACCAAAAGTTACCTCTTTTTCATATCTTTCTTGTACATCTTTTGCAATTTTATTTCTAAAATTTGGAAGAGCATGATTATGAATCTCTATTGCATCAACTCTGGCAATAACATTATAGATATAATCTTTATTTTTCAAAAAATTCTTTTGAGCAAGTCCTGCTATATGAGGAATTGATTTATAGCATTTAAAATTTTCCAAAGCTCTCAAATAATAATGAATATCTTGATGAGTTTTAGACATTCTATATCTATTTTTATTTGGCTCAATAAAAGATTTATAAAAATAAATCAAATCATCTTCAGTTTTAAAATAAACTAACATTTCAAATCCATCTACACACCCAAGCTCAATCCCCGGAACTACATTTACTCCCATTTTTCTAAGTAAAATATTTCCAGCTATGGCGTTGTGGTCTGTGACAGCTATCAAATAACTTTTATCTTTCAGATATTTTTCTAAAGCTCGACAGTTTATAAAACCGTCAGAGTAGTTTGTATGAATATGTAAATCTATAACTTTTTCTTCGCTATTTTTTTCAACATAAAATTCTTGAAAAAATTCATTTAATTTTTGGTCTTTCATAATACTCCTCCTAGCTTTTCAATAGATTAAATAATAGGAGACATCAATCTTGAAACAGACTCTTTTACTTTTTCTATTATACCTCTCTCTTTTACCATCATTTTTGTTATAGCTTCACTATTTGATAAATCTTCAAAAAATAGTTGTCTTAAATATCCAATAAGTTCTATATCATATATCATATAATTTATTTCAAAATTTTGATAAAGACTTCTATAATCAAAGTTTGAACTTCCAAAAGATGCAATCTCATTATCTATAATAAGCATTTTACTATGTAAAAATCCACCATTATATTTATAGATCTCTGCTCCTCTTTCAAAAAGTTCTATAGAAAAGTTTTGGTTTGCCCAATAAACAAAAGGGTGGTCTGGTTTATCAGGTATTATTATTTTTACTTCAATTCCAGATGCAAGAGCTATTCTCAAACAATCTAGCAACAAATCATCTGGAACAAAATATGGACTTTCTATATATATACTTCTTTTGGCTTCCATTATCATTTTTATATAAGAATCTCTTATGGTTCTGTTTTCATAGTTTGGTCCACTACTAATAAGTTGAACTGCATTAACATCATACTTTTTAAAATTTTCATAGATAATGTCAACTTTTTTTCTAAGAACTTTATCAGTTTCAACATAGTCCAAATGTTTTTTCTGTAAGAAACTCCACATTATATAAAATTCTCTCTCTATATCAACAGATGCTTCTCCCTCAATTCTCGCTCCAGTATCTCTCCATTTACCAAAATCACTATTTCCTATATATTCATCTCCAATGTTAAATCCACCTGTATATGCTATTAGACTATCAATTACACAAATTTTTCTATGGTCACGATAATTTGCTCTAATATTTCCTATTTTTATTAGAGGAAAATTTGATGGAAAAAATACTTTAAGTTCTACTCCGCTTTCTTTTAAAGATTTTTTTCTAGCTCTTTTTAATTTTCTAGTTCCTATACCATCAACTATAATTTTTATTTTTACTCCCTCTTTAGATTTTTTCTCTAAAAGGTCGTAAAATTTTCCACCAAGTTCATCATCACTAAAAATATAATATTCCATATTGATAGTTTCTTTTGCATTTTCTATATCTCTTAACATTCCCTCGAAAAATGAGTTCCCCTCTTTGAAAAAACAAACTGTATTATAATATGTAACTTTATTTCCAATGGTTGTACTTATATAATTTGTAAGTTGATTTCTCTTTTCAACGAGCTTTATTTTATAATTATCACTTTTATAAAGCTCTTTGAAAAAAGTTCTTGAATAAAACTTTTTAACTTTTCTTCTTTTGTAAAATTTAAGTCCAAAAAATAGATAAGCTAAAAATCCTAAATAAGAGGTAAGAAGAAGTAACGTTATCCAAAATAAAGTATACATCGGTCTTTTTCTTTCTAGGAAAAGTACAATCAAAGCAAAAACAATATTTATAAAAAAAACTGAGTCTTTTAAGATAGCTAACATTTTTTCCCTCCCTCATTTTATTTAATATATTATACCACCTTTTTTCCTCAAATAATATAAATATTGTTGACTTTAAAAGGATAAAATACAAAAAAAGTAATTGAGAAATTTACAAATTTGGTATATACTTATTATATAAAGAACAATTTTGGAGGAGAGATTAGAATATGAACTTTTTTGATGATATTAAACTAGAAAAGAAATTTAACTTGATTACGGCAAACTTTTACAAAGAATTGGATTCTTGCCCAAGTAGGGTTAAATTATCTGATTTTATTCTAAAATCTTTTAATTACTCAAATGTAAATAATTTAAAAATAGATTCTCTTTTTGAAGTGAGTCAGACTTTTATCGACCAAGTAGTTTGCACAAAATCTGGACTTTTCAAAAAGATTCAATTTTTGTATGAGAATAAAAAATTTGATTTAGGATATATTAACTCTTTAATTGATGACAACAGAATTTCATCTATTGTTAATATTAATTATGATAACTCTTTTTGTGAAAATCCTAAAGCAATAAAAATCTCTCCATTTGATAAAACTTCTTTTACAGTAGGAAAATCTAAAATTTACAAACCTTTAGGAGATTTGGTTACTGCTGATACTTGTGTTATCACTAAACAAGATTTTAGAAAATTAAAAGTTTTACCTTTTTATAAAAATTATTTTGATGGAATTAGATATGAATTAAAACTTAGAAAAAATATTATTTTAGCTTTTGATATAGAGGATTCGGATTTCTTTGAAATTCTTGATTTTATCTTTGGAGATTATCCAGAATCTTTAAACGATATCTATATGGTAGTTAAAAATACTATTACTGACAATAAAATTTTAAACTTTATAAAAAAATATAATATCCAAATTTTAAAATATGATTCTTTAGAGTTTTTAGAAAAACTTGAGACTTCTCTAAATATTGATCCTGAAATTTTAGAAGAAAATAAAAAAGAGGTTATGGAAGAACTTAGAGAAGAAATTCAATTTTCTCTTTTTGAACAACCAATAAATGAAAATGTTATTGAAGAAAAGAGCGAAGATGAAAAAAAAGAAGAAGAAAAAATCGAAGAAATTAGCCAAAATATTGAAGATGAAAAAACTACTGAAGAAGAAAAAGAAGAAATCCAAGAGATAAAAGAGGATAATTCTTTAGAAAATATAGAAGAAGATAATGAAGAAACTATCATTGAAGAAAGTTCTCCTAAAACAGAAATAGAAACA
>Red_p1__coassemble_193_pt1 | contig 38189 bp, 30 predicted proteins | sample Red_p1__metabat2_low_PE_033 | metagenome-assembled genome bin Red_p1
TATTCTTTTTTGTTCCTCTATTGGTGGTAGTGGTATTGGTAAATTTCCCCAACTACTTTTATTAATAATTGGAGTAGCTGTCCCATTTGAATTTTTTATTAATTCCTCATAAAAATATGTAGAAGAAAGTATTAAATAGATATATTTAAAATTACATATATACAGATCTATTCCATTTATTTGTTGATTAAAACAAACTTCTCTATCTGTATAGTAAACTTTTCCTATTGACCCTCCTATACAAACTTGTAATATTGCATTTTGTTTTGCTACTCTTCCTTTTTCTTTCCCTAAAAAGCTTAGCCCTCTATTTTCATAAAATATTTTACCTTTACTTATATCAGCTGGAGTTATAAAAGGAATATCTCTTCCAAAATATTCTGCTTTACTTGTAGAAGGAGTATTTCCTGTTTGTAGTAAACCTATCTCCCCAAGTCTTACCCACTCCCAATTATTTGGAATATCAAAAGGAATTTCCTCATCTTCTATTGGTGGTAGTGGTTTTTCTTTCTTTATTACCTTTTCATCTATTAATCTTTGTTTCTCAGCTTTTATCCTTTTTATTAGCTCACTTGCTGGTTCATCATCTTGGTTTTGTTCTACAAGTTTTCCTTTGATTGCTAAGTCAAGTATCACTTTGTCCAAAGTTTCAAGAGAAGTTTTATTTTTAAAAATAGTATCAAAATTTTCTAATATAAAATTTATCATCTTTACTCCCCTTTTAAAAGAAGTTCTAACTCTTCTTTAAGTCTATTTTTTATTTCAACTATCTCTTTATAATTTTTCTCATATTCATTTAGATAAAACTCAGGACTTTCTAATTTTTCCTCTTGCTTATTAGGATTTTTTATATCAAGATTATAATTAGATTTTATAATATCATTTACATCTACACGCCAAGCATACTCATTTTCACATCTTTCGTTCCACCAAGATTTTTCCAAATCAAACTCACTATGTTTTATAGGTTTTGTCTTGGCATAAGTCTTATAACCTTTTGGTAAAGGGTGTTCAAAGAACCACACCTCTTTTGTTACAATCTCTCCCTCTTCCTTGTAATCTGGTTTTTCAAAGAATAAAAGATTTGTAGTAATCCCAGTGTATGGTGCAAAAACTCCATTAGGTAGTCTAACTATAGTATGTAGATTAAAATCTTCTATAAGTTTTTTCTTAATAGCAGTCTTTACCCCCTCACCGAATAAAAATCCGTCTGGTAACACTACTCCACATCTTCCTTTTTCCTTAAGTTGATACATCATTCTTACAATAAACAGATCTGCTGTCTCACTTGTTCTAAATTCCATTGGGAAATTAGTTTTTATTCCCTCTTCTTCACTTCCACCAAAAGGAGGATTCATAGCTATTACATCTATAAGCTCAGAGTTTTTAAACTCTTTTACTTTTTCGATAAGTCCATTGTCATGACGTACATTAGGAGTATCTATATTGTGCAACATCATATTTGTTATACATAGAGAATAAGGCAGTGGTTTTTTCTCAATACCGTAGATAGAATCCCCTAGCTCTTTTAAGTCCTCCACAGTAAATTCACTCTTTTGATTTTTTCTGATATATTCCAAAGCACTTATCAAAAATCCACCTGTTCCACAAGCAAAATCTCCTATTTTCTCCCCTAGCTTTGGCTTTAGTATATCTATTACAAAATCTGTTACAGCCCTTGGTGTATAAAATTCCCCAGCGTTTCCAGCACTTTGTAAATCTCTTAAAATAGTTTCATATACATCATTAAAAGCGTGTCTCTCTTCGTAATCATCAAAAATAGCATCTTTATTTACAATGTTTATTACTTGTCTTAAAAGAGTTCCTGACTTCATATAGTTGTGGGTATCCTTAAAAAACTCTTTTACTAATATTTTTCTAGAATCGGAATACTCGTCCACTTCCATATTTTTTAAATCTTTAAACAGAGTTTCCACAAACTCCAAAAGCTCGTCCCCTGTGATTCCCTCTTCATCACTTGCCCAGTTATTCCATCTGTATTTATTGGGGATAATCTCTTGATAATTTTCTTCCTCAAGCTCCCATTCTTCCTCTTTTGTTTCAAAGATTTTTAGGAATAAAAGCCACACTATCTGCTCAATTCTCTGTGCGTCTCCATTTATTCCAGCATCTTTTCTCATTACATCTTGTAAACTTTTTATAAAATTACCTATTGACATCTTTTTCTCCTATAAATATATTTCTTTTGTTAGCTCTTCCATTATATGAAGATAGTTTTCTTTATTTTTAAAATTTTTCATTATCTTTGGCAGTGTTCCAAATTTCTCAAACTGTGGAAGTCTTAGGGTCATTATATCTTCAAAGACTTTTATATTCTCCTCAGAATATTTGTCCAAAAGCATCTCTAATATCTCCCTTGCCTGTCCACTATATTTTTTCAAATAATTTTTCTTTACTTTGGCAACTCTCTCTTTTTTAGTAATCGGAACTTTATCAAAGGCAAGATGACATATTATATCAAACTCGTCTAAATCTGTTCCTATCTCTTCTTTTAATGTCTCAAAGTCTATCCCTTTTTCTTCAAGTTCACTTATTATCAATCTTCTTCTATTTGATTTATTCCAAATATCCAAAAACTCATCTAATGTACGAAACTCTTTTTTCAAAGTATTTTTGCTATATGACTCAAAGGTTTCTGTTATTAGTTTTCCATTGGCGTCAAGGATTTGTACTTTTTTATTTATTATACTGACTTCACAATCATCAACATAAAATTTTGTTCTTTTTAGAGGACGGTCTATAGGTTTTCTTCCACCATTTTCTCCATCTTCTCCCACTTCCTCTGTCCCCTCTGGATTAGGATTTGGAATAACAATATCCCCATCTATTATTATATTATCTCCGTCTATTATAGGTTCAGGGTCTCCATCAAATTTAGGGTCAGCAAAAAGTCTTGTTACTCCCCTAAAGTCCAAGATTGTAAAAAAGTTTTTCCCAAAATCCTCATCTATTCTTGTACCTCTTCCTATGATTTGTTTAAACTCTGTCATAGAATTTATATTACTATCTAGTACAATAAGTTTACAAGTTTTGGCATCTACTCCTGTTGTAAGAAGTTTTGATGTAGTGGCTATCACTGGATATTTCTCTTTGGGGTCTATAAAATTATCAAGTTGCTTTTTCCCCTCCAAGTCATCTCCTGTGATTTTCATCACATATTTACTGTTTATTTTTACCAAGTCGCTATTTTCATTCCCTAAACATCTTGTCATAGATGTAGCGTGTTCTATACTCTCACAAAAAACTATAGTTTTCATAAATCTATCATTTGCTTTCATATACTCACTTATAGCTTTTGCCACTTTTTTAGTTCTATCACTTAAAACCAAAGTTCTATCAAAATCTTTTACAGTATATTCTTTGTCATCAATTAGATTTCCATATCTATCAACTTGATTTTTTACAGGTCTAAATCCAAGGACATCTTTATCTAGTACATATCTTATAACTCTATATGGTGCTAAAAATCCATCTTCAATCCCTTGTTTTAGGGAATAAGTATAGATTGGTTCTCCAAAATATTGGACGTTGCTTACATCTTTGGTTTCCTTTGGAGTGGCTGTAAGACCTATCTGTGTGGCATTTGAGAAATACTCAAGGATTACCCTCCAAGCACTTTCCTCTTTGGCACTTCCTCTATGGCACTCGTCTACCACTACCAAATCAAAGAAATCTGGACTAAACTCTTTGTATACTTGTTGCCAATCCTCTGCACCTGTCATTGATTGATAAAGTCCTAGATATATCTCTGGAGCTTTGGTAATATTACTTCTAGAGATTTTTATCATCTTATCTTCAAAATATCTAAAATCTCCAGATATTGTCTGGTCTATCAAAATATTTCTATCTGCTAAGTATAAAATTCTTTTTTTCTCTCTAGCTTTCCACAATTTCCAAATTATCTGAAAAGCTGTATAGGTTTTTCCTGTCCCTGTTGCCATTACCAAAAGAATTCTGTCTTGCCCTTTAGCTATTGCCTCAATGGTTCTATTTATTGCTATTCTTTGATAGTATCTAGGTTTTTTTACACCTTTAGTATAAAAATATCCCTCTGTTATTATATTTTCTTTTTTATCTTTTAGATTTTTTCCTATTAAGTATCTTTCCCATAATTCAGCTGGACTAGGGAATTTATCTAAGGGTATCTCTTTTTCAATTCCTGTAAATTTATCAAACTCAACAAAGTTTTCCCCATTGCTTGTATAAATAAATGGTATGTCTAAAATCTCCCCATAATCTTTCCCCTGTTGCATTCCTGTTCCTATAGGTAGGGTATTTTTCTTCGCCTCCACTATTGCAATAGGTAGGTTTGGTCTGTAGTTTAAAATATAGTCTGCTTTTTTTATTTTCCCTCTTGCAGTTCCTCTTTTTTTTATGATTACTCTTCCATCAGTAAAAGAGACTTCTCTTCTAATCTGCTCTTTTTCGTCCCAACCAGCACTTCTAAGACTTGGGTCTATATATTTGGCTCTTACATCTTCTTCACTTAACTCTTTATCAACCATAATTTTCACCCTCCCCCTAATTTATACTTTCTCTTTATCTTATTTTACCACATTTTTCTATATTTCCAAGTTTTATCTTTTATCTTAATAAAAAAAAGACCCCAAAGGGGGTAAGGTATACTATTTTCTGTTGCACCACCACCAACTAAAAATACAAAGGACTATTAAAAATCCTGCATTAAAATTGATGGTTTCGATGTATACATTCATTAGTATACCTCCTCACAATACATATTTCTACCTTGCTTAAGGGCAGAATAAAAGCTCCCAAATTATTGAGAGCCTCCATTCTAAGCTTAATTAATATGTATTGTGATAACATTCCCTTTGGGTTTGTTTCTATAATTATTATATCATTATTTTTCTATTTTGTAAATTATATTATTATTTCTTTCTCTTCTCTCTCTTTACCTTAACAAAATTATATTTTCCGCTAACCTTTCTCTTAAAGCTAAACATATTATTTTTAGGGAAGATAGCTATTCTTCTTATTTGGAATAAATCCTCAGAAAAAGATAAACTTCCGCTATCTGTTGCCACAGCAAACTGATAACCAGCCTCTTTTACAACAGATTTTACATCTTCATTAAGACTTCCGTAAGGATAAGCAAAGACATTCATATTTCTTCCAAGCTTTTTATCTAAAATCTCTTTAGATTCTAGTATCTCACGTCTAGCATCTGAAATCTCAAGCTCAGCTAATTTAGGGTGAGTTAGAGTATGTCCCCCAAACTCTATTCCATAATCCTGCATCTCAAGAATTTGTTTATCACTCATAAGCTCAAATCTCTCTTCAGGATTTTCTTTAACATCAACGTCCCACTTATTATATTTTACCTCTCCCAAAAGATAGATAGTTGCCTTAAATCCATATTTTTTAAGGATTGGGAAAGCCACCTCATAGTTATCTGTATAACCATCATCAAAGGTTATCATTATCCATTTATTTCCCTTATTAAATCTATCTCTCCATTTTCCATTTTTAATATCTTCAAAAGTTATAGTTTGATAACCACTCTCTTTTAGATATTTCATCTGTTCATCAAAAACTTTATCCAATACATAGATTCCGTGGACACCTTTTACATCATTTTCTCTTATGATTCTATGATACATAATAACAGGAATATCATATTTTTTCTTTAGTACATATTGTCTTGCATATATCTTTTCAATCTCGTCTATTATCTTATCAAAAGAAAAGTTCTCTTCGATTATTCCTCTTAGTTCTAAAAGTTCTCTCTCTTCCATTTCAAAAGATTTTTCTATATCTTTTAAAACACCGCTTACATCTACACCTTTTGCTTTAGGATTAACGTCTCCAAAGTTACTAGCAAGAGATTTTTTTATACTCTCCCTTGTTACAAGCCCAAGATATTCTTGCTCTCCCACAGCTATAACAGGTCTTCCAGATAAAATCCCCTCGATAGCCACTCTACCAGCACCGATTATTAAATCTGATTTTTTTATCTCCTCAGGTACATTATTTACATATCCCAAGAAATTAACTTTATTTTCAAATTTTTTAAAACTTTCAGGTATCTCTTTACCACCGATTACTTGTACTGTGTAACTATCATCAACACAGATTTTTTCAAGTAAGTCATAGCATACATCACCTTTAGGTCCAGATAGTCTACCTATGATTGATATTATTTTTTTATTATTTTTTGGCATACTAGAAAAACTATATTCTTCTAAGCCCACAGGATTTCTCAATACACAAAGTTTATCCTCTTTAACTCCTAGACATTCCACAAGCTGATTATATATATTTTCGCAGACAGTTATCCCAAAATCCCCAAAACCTTTTATAACTTTTCTACTAAAATGTATCGGTTGTCTACCGTGAGTAGTAGTTACAAGGGGGATACCAGCTATTTTACAAGCTATTGCGGAACTCCAAGAAGATGCTCTAGAGTGGGCGTGTACCACTTGAATATCTTTTTCTCTTATAATTTTCAAAAGTTTTTTTACTTGGTCTACTCTTTGCCCAAGACTTCTCTTATTAAATTCTATTTTAAAATACTCAGCATCAGTTGGTTTTGTCAAAGTATCCGAAACAATATATACTTTGTTTCCTCTTTTTATAAGCTCATCAGCCAAAGTTACGCCGTAAACCTCAGCCCCTGTTACTTCCAGTTGAGAAAGAGCCATTAATATATTCATAACATCTCCTTAATCTTTCAAATCATTTATAATTCCACGATAGTATCTTATCTCTTTAGAATATCTATCTACAATATTTTTATCAAGCCTTTTATAATTTTCATTTCTCTCATAAAGTTGTCTTTCAAAGATAACAAATCTCTTGTCCAACTTTTTCAAATCTCTTTTTGTCATAGGTTCTTCCAAAGTTTTATTAAAATCTCTTACAAGCTCATCATATTTTATCAAAAATTCATATTGCTCATAATATCTCATCACAGTACAAGAGGAAAACATCAGAGAAACTACAACAAATAAAACTATTTTTTTCATTTTGACCTCTTTTTAGTTCACTTTATCACTAAAATATCTTAAGAAAGTTCCAATATCTTTAGATATATATTCCCAAGTATGATACTCGTTTTTATAGATATATCCCTTAAAATCAACCTTGTATCTTTTTAATCTTCCAACAATATCAGTCCATTGTTGTAACATAAGATATGGTTCTTTATCCTCTTCCCCAACACTTATATAGATATATTTTCCCACAAACTTCTCAGGGTTCATTCTTTTTATAATTGTATAGGGGTCTTGTTTTAATATTCTCCAACCCCAAGGGCTAAAGATTCTCAAGAAATTTATTTTATCTTGATTTTTCTTAAATAAAAATCTAGGAATATACAAGTATCTCATAAGTCTTAAGACACGTCTATTAAGGCTCATTCTTATAATACTTACAGCCCCAGAAAAACTTCCAATCACATCAAATTTTTCTATATATTTAAGTCCTATCTTTAAGGCTGCGTAACCTCCCATTGAAAATCCAGCTATACCAATCTTTCCATTAGGAGATATTTTCTTTACTTCATTATACAGTGTGTCTGTAATATAGTTTTCATATTTATGGTCATTATCCTTATAGAAATTACTATACCAGCTCTGTCTATCAAAACCAGAGTCAGCCACCACAAATATCATAGGTTTTATGATTTTTTTATCAATAAGCTCAAGATAATTTTCTAACAAATGTCCCCTTGTTATCCAGTCTTCAGAATAATCTCTTATACCGTGGAAAAGTATAAGGACAGGGAGATTTTCCAAACTTTCATCTATTGGAGTTATAAGAAGATAACGCATTTTTTCTTTAACGTGGGGAGATTTTAAAAATCTCTCTTCTATCTTCATTCTATTATCTTGTTTTGTAAGAGAATAATTTTTTACGTGTTTTTTATACTCTTTTACACAGGTTATCTCTTCATAGCCCTTTACACGAGCCAATTTTCTCTTTAGTCTTTTTTCAGCTACTTCGTCCCTTGTTTTATATAAATAAAAAAGGAGACAAAAGAATAGCCCACTTATTACAAGTTTTAACATAATTTTATCTCCTTTCAAAATATTTTTAATTTTTATTAGAATTCAGCATTACCTGGAGTTCTTGGGAATGGGATTACGTCACGGATATTTGTCATACCTGTAATGTACATCATCATTCTTTCAAATCCTAAACCATATCCAGAGTGAGGGAAACTTCCAAATCTTCTTAAGTCAAGATAGAATTTGTAATCCTCTTTGCTAAGTCCACATTCGTCCATTTTTCTTTCTAGGATTTCAACGTCGTCTTCTCTTTGAGAACCTCCGATGATTTCTCCGATTCCTGGTGCTAATAAGTCCATAGCTCTTACAGTTTTTCCATCTTCGTTAAGTTTCATATAGAATGCTTTTATTTCTTTTGGATAGTCTACTAAGAATACTGGTTTTCCAAAGTGTTTTTCTGCTAAGAATCTTTCGTGTTCACTTTGTAAGTCGATTCCCCATTTAACTGGATAGTCGAATTTTTGTCCAGATGCTAGTAGTATATCTATTGCCTCTGTATAAGTTACTCTTGCAAATTCGTTGTTTAATACGTTGTTTAATTTGTCGATTAAACCTTTTTCTATAAATTGGTTGAAGAAAGCGATTTCTTCAGGACAGTTGTCCATTACATATTTTATGATATATTTTACCATAGCCTCAGCTAAATCCATATTAGCTGTTAAGTCAGCAAAAGCGATTTCAGGTTCTATCATCCAGAATTCAGCAGCGTGTCTTGATGTATTAGAGTTTTCAGCTCTGAATGTTGGTCCAAATGTATAGATATTTCTAAATGCTGAACAATAAGTTTCAGCATTTAATTGTCCACTAACTGTTAAGCTAGTTGTTTTTCCAAAGAAGTCTTTTGAGTCATCAACTTTTCCATCTTCTTTTTTAGGAAGTTTGTTAAGGTCTAGAGTTGTAACTCTAAACATTTCTCCAGCTCCCTCACAGTCAGAAGAAGTTATAATTGGAGTATGTACATATATGAAGTTTTGTTCTTGGAAAAATTTATGTATTGCATAAGCTAGAACTGATCTTACTCTAAATACTGCTGAGAAAGTATTTGTTCTTGGTCTTAAGTGTGCAATATCTCTTAGATATTCAAATGTTTGTCTTTTGTTTTGTAGTGGATAATCTAAGCTTGCTTTTTGGATAACATCTATTTTTGTTGCAACAATTTCAGATGATTGTCCTTTTCCTTCAGATTCTTTAAATACTCCACAAACTCTTATTGATGAAGAGATAGATAAGTGAGATATTTCTTCAAAGTTTTCTAATTCTGCTCCATATACTACTTGTATTCCTTTAAAGAAAGAACCATCATTTACTTCTATAAATCCGAAATTCTTTTGGTCTCTTAACTTTCTTACCCAACCAGAAATTTCAATCTCTTTTCCTAGTAGTTCTTTTTCTTTTCTGTAAAGTTCTCTAACTGTTACTTTCATACTGCCCCCTAATTTAATTTATCTTTACTGTCTACAATTTTTATACTATCTAAATGCCCTCTTACTTGAGCTCTAAATTTTTCTAAATAAAGTTTTCTATATTTTTCTCTCTCTGCTTTCTCTTCCACTGTAAGTTCTCTCTCTTTAGAAAGCTTTGAAAAATAATTTACTTTTGTTATTATATCTTTCATTTCCATTTTCTATTTTTCCTCCAATCTCAATGAAATAATTATACAGTTTATTTTCACTTTTGTCAATTATTTAGAGGCTGTATAATTATTTACACTCAGTACTATTCCGATTCCAGTTAGTATAGTTATTATTGAGCTACCACCATAACTAAAAAGTGGCATAGGTATTCCAAAAACTGGTAAAAGTCCCACTGCTACAAAAAGATTTATAAGGACTTGTGTTATTATCATTCCTGCTACACCTACTACTAGATATTTTCCAAAATAATCCTTTGAAGTCATAGCTATATTCATTGATATATTATAAAGAATAAGGTACATAGCCACAATAAGCATAACTCCAAAAAGTCCAAACTCCTCTCCAAATAACGCCATTATAAAGTCTGTATGAATCTCTGGTAGATAGCTAAACTTTTGTACTCCGTTACCATATCCCACTCCAAAAAGTCCACCGTTTCCAAAAGCCAAAAGTGATTGTGCCACTTGATAACCTATATCGATATTTCCTGTATATCCGTCGTTTATTATTCCGTCAACATACATTATTATTCTTCTTGCTTTATATCCTCCGCCAATCTTTTCTCCATACTTATAAATAAAAGTAAGAAGTCCAAAACCTAAAGCTCCAAAACCTCCAATGACAGAGAACACCACTTTTAATTTTATATTTGTAAAGAAAAGCAAAATCATATAGATAGCCATATAATGTATTGCTGTCCCTAAGTCATTTTGGAAAATAATAAGCACTATAAAAGGAAGTAATACAGCTATACTTCTAAATATTGTAGATTTTACACTTTCTTTTAAAGTTTCTGCTTTGGCTAAAACCATAGAAAGAGTTATTATAAAAGCAAGTTTTAATATCTCAGCTGGCTGTATCCCTAATCCTCCAATTCTTATCCAACCGTAAGCACCATTTATCTCACGGACTATCCCTAGCCCATTAAAAAATCTTCCAGCTATTACCATAAAAGCCAAAAGACCTAGAGAGCCAAAATATATAAATCTAAAAAACAGATTTTTATTAAACTTTCGATAATCTAGTGTACTTACAAAAAAACCAACAGTAGACCCAACAAACATAAAAAGCAGAGTCATTGGAAGACTAAAAAGTTTTCCCTCATAATCAGATACACTATATAAATTAATCAAAGATATAACCATCAAAGTTCCAACCAAGAAAAATATATATCTTCTTTTTGATTTTATCTCAACAGTCAATCTTTCCAAATTAAGTTCTTTATCAACTTGATTTTTTTCATAATAAATACTATTATTTTCTACTTTCACTGATTCACCTTTTATTTTTTAAATAATATTAATTATACCACAAATCTCACTTTTTAGTAATAAAACTTTAATAAATTTTACCTTAAAAAATATGGTATAATAAAATAGATTTAAAACTAGGGAGGTCGTTATGATAAAATTAGTAGTTCTTGATGTAGACGGAACTTTAACTGACGGAAAACTATATATTGATAACTTTGGGAATGAGATGAAAGCCTTTGATGTAAAAGACGGTCTTGCTATCTCTCAAAGTATAAAAGCTGGGATAAAATTTGCCATAATCACTGGTAAAACTTCTAAAATAGTAGAAAGAAGAGGGACAGAACTTGGTATTACTGATATTGTCCAAGGAAGTCGTGACAAGATAAAAGATTTGGAAAAAATCCTTGAAAAATACAGTATAACCTATGAAGAGACTGCCTATATAGGTGATGATTTAATAGATTTAAAACCAATGAAACTTTGTGGATTTTCAGCTTGTCCAAGTGATTCTGTAGCTGAGATTATAGAAATCTCTGACTTTGTATCTTCTAAGGCTGGAGGTAACGGAGCTGTTCGTGAAATCTTAGAAAAAATCCTTAAAGACCAAGGGTTATGGGAGAAAATTTTAGCTAATTTTACTGCAACAGTTCAATAATTTTTTAGTTTTTTGATTAATATTAATACATTTTTTTCAAAAAATACTTTATTTTATTAACATTTTATAATATAATATAGTTGGTATAAACTAATAAAAAGGAGTGATCTGATGATAAATCAAGAAAGACTTGTAAATACTTTTCTAACTTATGTACAAATAGACAGTGAAAGTTTAGAAGAAAAAGATTTCGCCCTAAAAGTAGCTGAAGATTTTAAAGCTCTTGGAGCTTGTGTATCTTTTGATAATGCTGGAGAAGTTATAGGGGGAAATGTAGGAAACCTATATTGTAAACTTGCTGGAGACTCTAGCTTAGAGCCAATCCTTATGTCTGCTCATATGGACACTGTTAAACCTGGAAAAGGAATTAAACCTATCATTGAGGGAAATATAATAAAAACTGACGGAACTACAGTTTTAGGTTCTGACGATAAATCTGGAATAGTTTGTATTCTTGAAGCTTTACGTTATGCTAAAGAAAATGGTATCAACCACCCACCTATCGAGGCTGTATTCACAATAGCTGAAGAAATAGGATTAAAAGGTTCTCAAAATCTTGACTACTCTAGAATAACTGCTAAAAAAGGAGTTGTTCTTGACAGTGGTGGAGATGCTGGAAAAATAATAGCTGCTGCTCCAGGACAATTAAAATTAACTGGAACTTTCATCGGAAAAGGTGCTCACGCTGGTGTTGCTCCTGAAAAAGGTATCAGTGCTATCCAAATAGCTGCTCACGCTATTTCTAATATGAAACTTCTTCGTATTGATGAAGAAACTACTGCAAACATCGGAACTATCACAGCTAACTATGCTACTAACATTGTTCCTGAAAAAGTTACTATATTTGGAGAGGCTCGTAGTAGAGATAATGCTAAATTAAAAGCTCAAGGAGAACATATGATGAAATGTATCCAAGATGCTTGTGAAAAATTTGGTGGAACATTTGAGGGAGAATTAACTCACTCTTACTCTGGATATAAATATACAGAAGACGACGCTTTCATAAAAGACTTAAAAGCTGCTTGTGTAGCTGCTGGTCTTACTCCAGAACTTGCTGTAAGTGGAGGAGGAAGTGACGTTAACAATATGGTTGAAAAAGGAGTTTTAGCTGTTAACCTTGGTTGTGGAATGGATAAAGTTCACACAGTTAACGAACAAATCACTATTGATAACTTAGTAAATACTACTAAACTTCTTGTAGAATTAATCAGAAAATAGAAATTATAAAAGGCTACCTTTCGAGGTAGCCTTCTTTATCAATATCTAATCTTATAATAAACCATTCCAAAATATTCCCATAACACAGCAAAAGTATTTTTTAAAGTTGTGTAGTTTGGGATAAAATTTTGAATGCTAACTATCTCAGTCTGTCCAACAAAACCACAAGGAATAGGATAAAACTCAAATCCCTCCTCTTCAAATACTTTCATACTTCTAGTCATATGGGTAGCAGAAGTTACAATTACCCCTCTAGTGTAATTTTTCTCTCTCATTATCTCTTTAGTGTAGATTGCATTTTCCTTTGTATTTCTACTTCTTTCTTCCAAAATTATATCCTCTTCTGGAATACCTACTGCCACTAAATCTTTCTTATAAACTGAACTTTCACTGACTGTTTTATCTAATACCATTCCCCCAGTTATAATAATAGGTTTTTGATTTTGATGATATAGTTTAGCTGTTGTCATCAATCTTACCATCACACTATTATTAGGAATATTTCCAACTAAAGTATGACTTTTTATTCCTCCACCAAGTAAAATATATACATCACTACTATCTATCTCTTTTTCTGTACTAATTTTATAGTTATTTTCTAAAGCCACTGTTAAAAAATCTGTTGAAAATTCACAAGAAAGTAAAAATAAAATCACTCCAAAAATATAAGCTAATCTTCCTATGATTTTCTTTCCATTTCTACATAAAATTTTTCCAAAAAATAAAAACCCAACAACAAATAAAAGTGGTGAAAATATCAAAAGTGATATTACTTTGATTATATAAAACATCTTTTCTCCTTTTTAATCTAAGAAAAACTCAGCTATCATACATCTAGCAGAACCTCCACCATAGTTTTCTATAGTTGGAATATCTGAGTAAACTATTTTAGCACTTTCTTCTATAATATTTTTTTGCTCATCATCTAACGAATCATAAGCAGTTTTTGACATTACAAGAATTTTAGAACCATCTTTTTTTCTAAGTTCTATTGCATTTCCCAAGAAATTTTTTGTTTGTTCTCCAGAAATCTCTATTATTTTTTTACCTGAATTTATAAGAGAATTTTTAACTATTTCTCTCTCTTTTTCATCTTCAATAGCTGACAGATAGATTATTGCATACTCCTCTCCAATAGTTAACATAACATTTGTATGATAGATTGGAGCTTTTACACCATTTACTATTTGACTTCCAGAAAAGCTAATCCCTTTATATCCCAACTTTTCACAAAATTTCTCAAATAACTCTTTATCTGTTCTTTTAGAGATATTGGCATAAGCTATTTTATTTTTTCTATCAAGACACATACTACCAGTACCCTCTAAAAATTTTCCCTCATTTTCATATTTTGTAAAATCTATTTTTTCTATTTGATTTTTATCTTTTACAAAATCAAAAATTTTATCAGTTCTCTCAAGTCTTCTATTTTCAGCATACATTGGATACAACACAACCTTATTGTCTTCGTGTGTGCTAAACCAGTTATTTGGAAAAATACTATCTGGTGTATGTGGTGTTAAACTATCTTGGATAACCAAAACTTCTATACTTTCACTCCTAAGCTTTTCCACCAAAGTATCAAACTCTTTTTCAGCCTTTTCTTCAAGAATTTTTCTATCTTGATTGTCATTTTTTTGATAAAGATTATCTGCTCCTGTTTCCTCATTATATGTAAAAGCTATTGGTCTAACCATCAATACCCTATTTGTCAAAAAATCTCTCATTTTAAATTTCGCCCTCCTAATTTTATCAATCATTTTATTCTAACATAGACAATAGATTTTTACAATAAAATTAAAAACTCTCAAAAAAAGAAAAAAGACAAGGCTTAAATATTATAGTCCTTGTCTTTTCATCACTCTTTAAAAAGATTTTTATCTTTATACTATTTTTTTACTTTTTAAAATTAAACTCCCCAAGTGTTAGGAGATTTATTCCATTTTAAAGCGATTTCTTGTTCTTCTTTGTTTAAGTAGTTTTGTTCTGTTGCAAGTCCGATTAATGTTGTGAAATCAGAAAGGTTAGTTAATTTAACTCCTGCATTTTTAAAGTTTTCTTCAGCTTTTGTAAATTGATATGAGAATATTGCTACAACTTCAACTTCAGTAGCTCCAGCTGCTTTAGCTGCCTCAACAGCTTTTATAGAACTTCCACCAGTAGAGATTAAGTCTTCTATAACGATAACTTTTTTCCCTTCAAAGTCTGCTCCTTCGATTTGTCTTCCAGCTCCGTGGTCTTTTTTCTCAGAACGAATGTAAGCCATTGGTACGTTTAATCTTTCAGCTATAAATCCAGCCCAAGGGATTCCAGCTGTTGCAGTTCCAGCTACTACATCAAATTCTTTATCTTTTAAAACTTCAACGAATCCATCAACTACTACTTTTCTTTCTTCTGGATATCCTATCATTTTTCTGTTGTCACAGTATATTGGACTTTTTATTCCAGATACAAATGTAAATGGTTGTCCTACGTTTAATTTTACAGCTCCTACTGATAATAATGAATGTGCCACTCCTCTTGCTCTATCCATCTTTTACATCACTTCCTTACCAATTTTATTATTTATAAATTTTTTAATTCTTCTTTCGTTGTAAACTACATTTCCTCTAACTAAAGTAGCCATAACTTTTCCACCTCTAGTTCTTCCGTTATAAGGTGTCCAACCACATTTTGAAACTACTTCTTCGTTAGTTATTTTTTCTTCATTTTTCATATCAACGATAACTATATCAGCGTCATATCCAACTTCTAATTTTCCTTTATTTTTTATTCCAAATATTTTAGCTGGATTTTCACACATAATTTCTTTAAGTTTTTCTAAAGTTATTCTTTCTCCTTTTACAGCTTTTAACATCATTTCTAAAGAAAATTGAACTCCTGGTATTCCAAAAGTTAATTTTTCTGTTTTTTCAGCTAAAGTGTGAGGAGCATGGTCTGTTCCTATTGTATCAACAGTTCCGTCAACTATTCCTTCCCAAAGAGCTTCGTTGTCCTCTTTAGTTTTAAGTTCTGGTTTCATTCTAAGAAGATTGTCACTTCCTACATATTCTTGATTTAAGAATAGATGATGTGGAGTTACCTCAGCATAAATTTCTAAACCTTTTGCTTTAGCTTCTCTTACCATTTCTATCTCTTCTTTTGTTGATAAGTGGCAAAGATATACTGGAGTTTTTGTTTTTTCTGATAGCTCAATAGCTTTTGCTACCATTTCTCCTTCAGCGTGAACTGCCACAAGTTTTGAAGATTTAAAAATATTTTCTAATATTTGTTCATCTTCTACAAGCATATTTCCTGTTGAAACATTCATAAATACTTTTGTAGCCACTGCCATATCTTTTACTTTTGCTACTTCTAAAGAGTTGTCGTTTTTACTTCCACCAAAATAGAATCCATAATCAACATAACTTCTGCCAACAGCGTCTCTTTTTTTATCAAGAAGAGCTTCTTCAGTTATTGTATTTGGAATTGTATTTGGCATATCTAAAAAAGTTGTTACTCCACCTTTTGCACAAGCCATACTTCCAGTTTCAAAATCCTCTTTATGAGTTAAACCAGGGTCTCTCATATGAACGTGAGGGTCGATAACTCCAGGTAAAATATATCCACCTTGAGCGTCTATTACCTCTTCACTGATAATATTTATTTCATCAGCTATCTCTTTTATTTTTTCATTTTCTATTAATATATCTTGAAATTTTATTTGTCCGTCAACTTCTACCAATCCGTTTTTTATTAGCATAGACCACCTTCTTTTAGTCCTTCTTCGATTTCTGCTAGAACTAATTTTGTAGCATTAACTGGGTCTTCATTTTTAGTTATTGGTCTTCCAACTACTAAGAAATCACAACCATTTAATATAGCATTTTTTGGAGTCATTATTCTTGTTTGGTCGTTAGTTGCTGACCAAGCTGGTCTTACACCTGGACATACAGTTCTAAATTCTTTTCCTAAAGCTTCTTTTATATATTTAGCTTCCCAAGGAGAGCAAACTACTCCGTCCATTCCAGCTTCTTTTGTAAGTCTTGCTAAGTTCATAGCAAGTTCTTTAATGCTCGCTTCAGTTAAGAAAGTTTCTTTTACTTCCTCTTCTGATAAACTTGTAAGAATTGTTACAGCTATTAAAAGTGATTTTTCATTTATTTTTTTAGCTTCTTCTACAACTTTAGACATCATTTTTTTCCCACCAGTTGCGTGTACGTTAAACATAAATACATTTTCTTTTGCAGCGAAAACTGATGCCATAGCTGTTGTATTTGGTATATCGTGGAATTTAAGGTCTAAAAATATTTTTTTACCTTTCTCAGCTAAGTATTCTACCATTTTTCCTTTTGAGTTTAAGAATAATTCTAAACCAACTTTATAAAAAGATGCTGTATCTCCTAATTTTTCTACTAATTCTACTGCTTTATCCATTGTAGGGAAATCTAGTGCTATTATTAATCTGTCCTTTGCATTTATCATCTCTATCACTCCTTAAACTTTTTGTTATTGTTATTTTCTAAAAGCTATTCCTCTTATATCTTGAATATTTTCTAAATTGTTTTCTTCAGCATATTTTTGAAGTCCTGCTTTAACTTCTACTGGAAGTACAGGATTTGGGAAAATTCCAGTTCCGATTGATACCATTGTTGCCCCTGCCATTATAAACTCAACAGCATCTTCCCAAGAATTAATTCCTCCCATTCCGATTATTGGAATATTTACATTTTGAGCTACTTGGTAAACCATTCTTACTGCGATAGGTTTTACTGCTGGTCCAGACATTCCTCCCATAGTATTTCCTAAGATTGGTTTTCCAGTTTTTATATCTATTCTCATTCCTAATAATGTATTTATCATTGATATTGCGTCAGCTCCATTAGCCTCAACAATTTTTGCAATCTCAACTATATTTGTTACATTTGGAGAAAGTTTTACAATTAGAGGTTTTTTAGTTAAAACTTTTTTAACTTCTCTTGTAGTTCTTCCAGCAACTTCTGGATTTGCTCCAAAAGCCATTCCTCCATCTTTTACGTTTGGACAAGAGATATTAAGTTCTACTAAATCTATCTCTTCTATTTCATTTACTCTTTTTGCAATCTCAACATATTGGTCAACTGTACTTCCGTTTATGTTAGCAATAAGTCTTGTTGTAACTCCCTCTTTTTTTAGTTTTGGTATGATTTCTTTTTCAAAAACTTCAATCCCTGGGTTTTCAAGTCCAACACAGTTTAAAATTCCACAAGGTGTTTCAGCTATTCTTGGTCCCATATTTCCTGTTCTTGGTTCTAGTGTTAAACCTTTTAATGTAATTCCTCCAAGTTCATTTGGGTCAAAATAATCTTTATATTCAAGTCCAAATCCAAAGCAACCAGATGATGTAACTATTGGATTGTCAAATTCTACTCCTAAAAAATTAACTTTTAATCTATTCATTTTTTCCTCCTATTTATTACAATCACAAGGTAATGGATTTTTTGGATTGATATCAATTATTATTTTGCTATCAAATACTGGTCCATCGTGACAAACTTTTTTCATTCCCTCGTTAGTTAGAATTGAGCAACCTACACAAGCTTTTACTCCGCAAGCCATTCTTTCTTCTAAAGATACTTCGCAGTAAACTCCAAATTCTCCAGCTACTTTTCCAACAAATTCTAACATTTTGTGAGGTCCACAAGTATATACTGCGTCAACTCCACCTTTTGATAAAATTTCTCTTAGAGGTATTGTAACATTTCCTTTTGTTCCGCAAGAACCATCATCAGTAGTTATATATGTTTCAACTCCCTCAGTATCTATGTTTTTAAGGATTGCCACAGCTCCGTGACTTCTTCCTCCGCAGATAAATATTACTTTATTTCCATTTTCTTTTAATCTTTCTATTAATAGTTTTGTAGGAGCGATTCCCATTCCTCCACCAACAACTACTATTGTTTTTCCTGTTACATCAGTAGTAAATCCATTTCCTAAAGGTCCTTGAAGATTTAATGTATCTCCCTCTTTTAATTGACTAAACTCAACAGTTCCTAATCCTTTTACTTCATAATAAAATTCAATAGTGTTATCTTTTTTGTTAATGTAATGTAGACTTATAGGTCTTCTTAATATTGTTCCTTGTCCTTTACATTGTAGCATATAAAATTGTCCTGCTCTAGCTACATTTATTGATTTTTCACCTTTTAATTTCATCAAATAATAAGTACCAAAAACTTGTCTATTTTCTAAGACTTTGCAATCTTCTAAAAACATCTATACCCTCCTAATCTTTTATTTCTCTACCACAATAGTAACAGAATTTTTTACCATTTTTTATTTCAATTTTATTGTCAGTTTCTTCAAATTTTGTTATACAATTATGATTATTGCAAACTTGTTTTTCCGATTTAATTATTTCATTTTTTGCTTTATCTTTATAATTTAATTTAAGTTTGTCAAGTGCTATTCCAATCATTGCCTCTCTAATAGGCACACCATTTTTAGCTTGTTTGAAATAAAGTGCGTGTTTAGTTTCATCTAAATCTATATTTATTTCATTTACTCTTGGTAATGGGTGAAGTATTATCATATTCTCTTTACATTTTCCAACTATTGTATCTTTTGAGATTATGTAAACATTTTTTAATTTTTCATAAAGTTCTGGAACTTCAAATCTCTCTCTTTGGATTCTTGTCATATAAAGCACGTCAACTTCTTTTAAAATATCTTTGTAGTCGCTAACTAATTCATATTCAATCCCTTTTTCGTCTAACTCATCTAAAATTTCTTGAGTGATTTGTAATTCATCTGGAGCTACAAAGTAGAATTTTTTACATTCAAATTTTGATAATGCTTTTGCAAGTGAGTGAACTGTTCTTCCATATTTTAAATCCCCTACAAAAGCTGTTGTATGTCCATCTAAAGTTCCAAACTCTTTTTTTATTGTATAAAGGTCAAGTAATGTTTGGCTTGGGTGTTCATTAGCTCCGTCTCCTGCATTTATAACAGGAATATCTGACACATCTCCAGCAAATTTTGCTGCTCCATCTCTTAAATGTCTCATAATAACTATATCAGAATATCCATTTATCATTTTTATAGTATCTCTTAGGCTTTCCCCTTTTTTTAGTGAAGTGGCATCTGGACTATCAAATCCTAAAACTTTCGCTCCTATTCTAAAACAAGCTGAAGTAAAAGACAATCTAGTTCTTGTAGATGGTTCAAAGAAAAGTGTCGCAGCTATTTTGTTTTTAATCAAATCTTGATTTGGATTTTCTTCCAATTCTCTAGCTCTTTCCAAAATTTCTAAAATCTCTTCCCTGTCAAATTCTTTCATTGAAATAAAATTTCTCACAGTTATCCCCTTCCTCATAAAAAAAGGAATAAAAATTACATTTAAAATGTAACTCTTATTCCCAATATATTAAAATAATTGTAAATGGTTTTTTGAAAAAATAAAAAAGTAAAAAGATTTTTTATATTGAAAATATTAAAAGTTTTTTCATAAAATCTTTCCATCGCTTTTGCAATACCTCCCCTTATTTTTTCACAATTTTAGAGATTATATCACATTTTTCTTATTTATTCAAGCAGATTTTATAGATTATTTTTCATATTTTTTGCATTTGTTATAAACCTTTTCATCTACCATAGCTACTAGATAAATTCCCTCTCCTTGATACTCTTCACTTACAACAGAGGCGTTGTTATGAATATAAGCTGAGATTGCTGTATCTTGATATGGAATCAAATATTCAACTTTTTTTAGTGTTTCTGGTAGTTTTTCAATAGCTTTTTCAAGTAAAATATCTATATTTATATTTTCCTTTGCACTTATCTCAACAATCTCATAATTAGCTAGTTTTTCTTTTATCTCTAAAAGTTTTTCTGTCTCTACCTTATCAGTTTTGTTAAGTGCTAAGATAGTTGGTTTATCATCACAACCAAGTTCCTTTAAAACTCCCTCTACAACAGAGATTTCTTTGTATAGATTTTCACTTGACGAATCTACAACGTGGATTAAAACATCTGAGAAAATTACTTCTTCAAGTGTTGATTTAAAAGCTTCAACTAAATCGTGAGGTAGTTTTCTTATAAATCCAACTGTATCTATTACAGCTACCTCTTTTTTATCTTTTAACTCTACAACTCTAACTGTTGTGTCTAGTGTTGCGAACAACATATTTTCAGCAAAAACATCTTCAGTTTTATTAGAGTTATCTTTACAATAATTTTTTACAATCAAGTTTCTAAGAGTAGATTTTCCAACGTTTGTATATCCAACTAAAGAGATTTTTCCCATATTAGATTTCTCTCTTCTCTCTCTTTGTGTTCCTCTTATTTTTTTTATTTTTTCAAGCTCATCTCTAAGACTAGCTATCTCATCTTTTATTTTTCTTCTATCAAGCTCTAGTTTTGTTTCTCCAAGTCCTCTATTTCCAAGACCTCCTCCAATTCTTGAAAGCTCAGTTCCAAAACCTATAAGTCTTGTTCCCTTGTATTTTAACTCAGCAAGTTTTACTTGGATTTTTGCCTCTTTAGTTCTAGCTCTTCTAGCAAAAATTTCCAAAATCAAAGATGTTCTATCAATTACTCTACAACCGATATTATCTTCAAGGTTTCTTATTTGGATACCTGAAAGTTCCTCATCAAAAATTATAAGGTTAGCTGCTCTTATTTGTTTTGCTCTAGCAAGTTCGATAACTTTTCCGCTACCGATATAAAAACTTTTATCTATCTTACTTCCTTTTTGTAACATAATATGCACTGTTTCTATATCACAAGCACTAGCAAGTTCTTTTAACTCTGCCAAACTTTCCTCTGATTCTCTTCCAACTAAGATTGCGTACTCTTTGTAATCTTCATCTATAATTCTATTTCTTAATTCTTTTTCAATCTCTTGAATTTTTGCCAAGAAATTATAATTTTCCACTGTATGAAGATTTCTTGACATATATTCTTCGTGAAGAATATTATTATCAACCACTTTACAAAATCCCATAGAAATTCCATTGATACTTCCATCTTTATTAATTCCTATGGCTGACATAGCATCAAGCTTTAACTCAATAAGAGCTGAGATATCCACATCTGATAGTTTTGCATTTCCACTAGGGTGAGTGTGAATAATTCTCACTCCACAAAGTTTTCTATCCTTTGATGTAACTTTTGGTAGAGTGGCACTTCCACTATCTCCAATATTTATATCTATTATTTTTCCATTTCTATCTATAGCCACACTTATCTCTTTATTTATATTGTGACTTATCTCAACTATCTTTAAAAATATCTCTTCACTTAAAAATTTTCCTTTTTCTATCTTTTCTTCTAAAAAATTTTCTAATTCTTTTAATAAATAATCCTTGATTCCCAAGGTATTTCCACCAATCATATATCCTCCTTAAAAATTTTGCTTGCTTTTTTCTCCCAAATGTTGTATCATCTACGCATACAAACATTTTTGAATGACGGACATTCAAGGGGAGGGATTTTATGAAAAAATTTGGTTTACTGCCTAAATTAATATTAGGTATTCTTGCAGGTATCGCTATTGGAAAGATGAAAGTTTTATTTGTGGTTGAGTTATTAGCTACTTTTAATAATATTTTCGGTAGCTTTTTAGGATTTATTATTCCACTTATCATTATTGGTTTCGTAGCACCAGGTATTGGAAATCTTGGAAAAAGTGCTGGTAAATTATTAGGTGGATCTACTGTTTTAGCTTATGTTTCTACAATTATTGCTGGTAGTTTTGCTTATGTTGTAGATACTAATATTTTTCCTAAACTTTTAAACGTTGGATCTTTTATCCTTCACGATACTACTAACCCTGAAGAAGCTTTAGTAAAATCACTTATTAATATAAAAATAGCTCCTTTAATGGACGTTATGACAGCTCTAGTTTTAGCATTCGTTTTAGGACTTGGAATTGCTTATTTAAAAGAAGATACTGTCAAAAAATTTATGGACGAGTTTCAACTTATTGTTGAAGGAACAATAAAATCAGTTATTATTCCTCTTTTACCATTCCATATTTCTGGAATATTTGCAAATATGACTTATGCTGGAAAAGTTGAAATGATAATAGCTGTTTTTGCAAAAGTTTTCGTAGTAATCATCATTCTACATATATTAATACTTTTATTCCAATATACAGTGGCTGGTTCTCTAAATGGAAAAAATCCTATATCTTTAATAAGAAATATGTTACCAGCATACTTCACAGCTGTTGGAACTCAATCATCAGCAGCAACTATTCCTGTAACTTTAGCTCAAACTAAGAAAAATGGTGCTAATGATGGTATCGCTGAATTTACAGTTCCGTTATTTGCTACTATCCATTTATCAGGAAGTACAATTACTTTAACAAGTTGTTCTCTAGCAATAATGATGTTAGAAGGAATGAACTTCTCATTTAGTTCTTACTTTGGATTTATCCTAATGCTTGGAGTTACAATGGTCGCAGCACCTGGAGTTCCTGGTGGAGCTGTAATGGCTGCTCTTGGACTTATCCAATCTATGCTTGGATTTAACGCTGAATTATCATCTCTTATGATAGCTCTATACCTAGCTCAAGACAGTTTTGGTACTGCTTGTAATGTAACTGGTGATGGAGCATTAGCATTAATCGTTAACAAATTTGCAGGATTTTCCCTTGATAAAGCAAATAAATAAAATATAATACCCTATCACTCAACAGAAAGGCTGTTACAAATCATCTTGGTTTGTACAGCTTTTTTCTTTATCTTTTCCTAAAAAATAGGGCTGTCGCATTTCCCCAAATATAAACTACAAAAATCACTCAAGTAACTTTCAATCTATATCTTAAATTCACAACAACCCATAAAATTTATTTTTTATTAACTTTCAAATACAAATTAATATTTTTTCATTAATTCTTTTACTGTTTCTACAACATTTTCTTTTGCTACTTCTAAAGTTTCTCCAGTTCTTCTTATTTTTAATTCAACTATTCCTTCAGAAGATTTTTTACCACAAACTACTTTGAATGGGAATCCGATTAAGTCAGCATCTTTAAATTTAAATCCTGCTCTTTCGTTTCTATCGTCGTAGATTGTTTCGATTCCATTTGATTCTAAAGCTTCTAATAATTCTTCAGCTAATTTAACTTGAGCTTCATCTTTCATATTAGTAGCGATAACATCAACTATAAATGGAGCGATAGCTGTTGGCCAAATAATTCCGTTTTCGTCATTATTTTGTTCTATTGCTGCTGCCATAGTTCTTGAAATTCCAATTCCATAGCAACCCATTTCCATAACAACTTCTTTTCCATTTTCATCTAATACAACAGCGTGCATAGCTTCAGAATATTTTTTACCAAGTTTGAAGATATGTCCACATTCGATTCCTCTTGCAACTCTTAATGGTTTTCCACAGATTGAGCAAGTATCTCCCTCTTTAACTCTTCTTACATCAGCAACTATATCAGCTTCATAATCTCTTCCATAGTTTACATTTAAGTAGTGAGTATCTGGTTTATTTCCTCCAGCTGTGTGGTTAGGAATTTCTGTAACTGATGGGTCAGCTATAACTGTTATTCCTTTAGCTTTTAAATCCATTCCATATGGTCCGATGAACCCTTTGAAAAGTCCAAGTTTTGCAATTTCTTCGTCAGTTAACATAGCTATATCAATAGTATTGATTAAGTTTTTAACTTTTACTTCGTTAACTTCAATATCTCCTCTGATAAGTACCATATAAGGAGCGTCGTTAACAACATCTTTATACATTATAGCTTTTACTGTTCTTTCTATTTCTACATTAAGAGCTTCTACAACATCTTCTATTTTTGCAATATTTGGTGTATCTACAAGAACAGCCTCTTTTAATTCTTCTTTTGGTAAAGAAGTTATAACATCAGTGGCTTTTTCTACGTTAGCTCCATAATGACAGTGGTCACAGAAAATTAATTCATCTTCCCCAGAATTTGCCATAACGTGAAATTCTCTTGAACCGCTTCCACCGATTGCACCTGAATCAGCGTCAACAATTCTAAAATCTAATCCACATCTTGTGAATATTTTTGAATAAGCTTCTTGCATATTGTCAAATTCTTTATCAAGTCCTGCTCTATCTACTGAGAAAGAATAAGCGTCTTTCATAAGAAATTCTCTTCCTCTCATAAGTCCAAATCTAGGTCTTCTTTCATCTCTAAATTTAGTTTGGATTTGATATAAATTTACTGGTAAAGATTTATAAGAAAAAATATCATTTCTTACGATATCTGTTATAGCTTCTTCGTGAGTTGGCCCAAGGACAAAATCTCTTTCGTGTCTATCCTTAAGTCTTATCATTTCTGCTCCCATTACGTCCCATCTTCCAGATTCTTGCCAAATCTCAGCTGGTAGTAAAACTGGCATAAATAACTCAATAGCCCCTGCTCTATTCATCTCTTCTCTTACTATGTTTTCTACTTTTCTCAAAGTTCTATAACCCATAGGTAAGTATGAATAAACTCCACTTGCCATTTTTTTAATCATTCCAGCTCTTAAAAGTAGTTTATGACTTGCTACTTCAGCTTCTTTTGGGGTTTCTTTAAGAGTTTTTATGTAGTAATTACTAAATCTCATTCTCCCGTTTCCTCCTTAAAATTTTTCAAATTGTACTCTTCATTTTAGCATACTTTTTTATTTTTTAAAAGTTTTTTAAATAGTTTCTTTAAATTTATCTTGAATATCTCTAAGCAAATACTCATTATCTATAATTCCATTATTTTTATTTAGATATTCTATACAGATTTCTTTTACCATTTTTATAGTTTTTACATCTTGAGTGATATCAATAAATTTTAAATCACTAAGCCCAGACTGTTTTGTTCCAAATATCTCTCCAGCTTTTCTAAGTCTTAAATCTTCCTCAGCTATCTCAAATCCATCATTTGTTTTTTCCATTATTCTCATACGAGCTTTTGTATTGTCATTATCACTGTGAGAAATCAAAAAACAATATGACTGATGTTCACCTCTTCCTACTCTTCCACGAAGTTGGTGAAGTGACGACAAACCAAATCTCTCTGCATTTATAATTGTAATTATTGAGGCATTAGGAACGTTTACTCCTACCTCTACAACAGTTGTTGAAAGAAGTATATCTATTTTTTTATTTTTAAAATCTTGCATAACTTGGTCTTTTTCACTATTTTTCATTTTTCCGTGGAGAATACCAATCTTTCTATCTGAGAAAACATTTTCAATCTCAGATTTATATTCTTCCACAGATTTTGCAGAGATTTTATCACTATCTTCAATAAGTGGCACTATAAAATATGCTTGTCTTCCATCTTTTAATTTCTTAGCAATAAAATTATATACTTTTTGAAGATCTGCATCATTATTTATCCATTTAGTTTTTATAGGTTTTCTTCCCGGTGGTAATTCATCAATTATTGATACATCTAAATCTCCGTAGATACTAAGAGCCAAAGAACGTGGAATCGGAGTGGCACTCATTACCAAAAGATTTGAAAGTATTCCCTTATCTCTTAATTTTTTTCTTTGGACAACACCAAAACGATGTTGCTCATCTATAACTATAAGCCCTAAATTTTTAAATTCTACATTATCTTCAATAAGAGCGTGAGTACCTATTATAAGTTTTACTTCTCCGTTTTTTATTTCTTCAAGAAGTTTCTCTTTTTTCTTTCCCTTTACACTTCCTGTTAAAAGTTCTGTTCTCACTCCTAAATTTTCAAAATCATTTTTTATAGAAAGATAATGTTGTGTAGCAAGAATTTCTGTCGGAGCCATTATAACCCCTTGATATCCATTTTCTACTATATATAATAGTAAAGTCATTGCAACAATAGTTTTTCCACTACCAACGTCCCCTTGAATAAGACGATTGATAAATCTTCCCTCATTTAACTCCTTATAAATCTCTGTTATTACTTTTTTCTGTGCATTAGTCAAAGTAAAATTAAGACTTTTTAAATATTTTTTTACAAGCTCACGTTTATCCAAAAGATTATATTTTCTTTCAAATATATCTCCACCAAGATATTTATTTTGTAAAATCCCCATCTCCAAAACTAAAAGTTCCTCAATAGCAAATCTTCTTTTTGCCTCCTCCAAAAACTTTCTATTTTCTGGAAAGTGGATTTCCTTAAGAGCTTTTTTTCTATCTAATATTTTATATTTTTCTATTATTTCACTTGGAATATTTTCTTGAAGACAATTAGAAAACTCTTTTAAATTCTTTTTCAAAATCTTTCTTAGAGAGTTCTGAGTAAAATTTTTAGTTGTACTATATATAGGTAGGATTTCCCCTTTTTCCATCTCTTTTTGATTTGTAAGCTTTTTATATTCAGGGTTAGTCATCTGAAAATTATACCCAGCTTTTACTTGACCGATTAAAATATATTCCTCTCCAATCTTTAGACTTTTTGCAAGGTACGGCATTTGAAACCAAACTACATCTATAACTCCTGTTCCATCAGTGGCTCTTGCTTTTGTCATCTTAACTCTTGAGGGAAGATATGGATTTGTAATTGATAAAAACTGAACTTTTAAGACAACATACTCATTCCCTCTAAGTTCCTCTATTTTTTTTATATTCGTTCTATCATCATAGGCTCTTGGAAAATAATATAACAAATCTTTTAACGTCAAAATATCTAAAGAATCAAGATTTTTAAACTCTTTAGGTGTTAAAGTTTCTATATCTTCTAAATTTTTAAAAATGATTTCATAGTTATTTTCCATAAAACTCTCCATAATTAAAATATTATAGCCTATTATATCATAAATCTACTATAATATAATAAAAAAATGCAAAGGTTATTATCCCTCTGCAAAATTTTATTTTTATTATTTATATTGACCAAAGTTCCATTTTTGTAGTAGAAATTCCCTCTGCTCCAGCTTTTAGAGCGTTCATTATATCCTCTTTATCTACTATAAGTCCACCTGTAATAACAGGAACATTTACAAGTTTACATATTCTTTTGATTATTTTTGGCATAAGACCTGGAAGTATTTCGATTGCGTCTGGTTTATTTTCTCTAATATGAGAAATAGTATTTTTAAATGAAAAAGAATCTAAAATAAAATATCTTTGAATAACAGCAATATTATTCTTACGAGCAAAAGTCACCATGTTATGTTTTGTTGTAATAATTCCATCTGGCTCTATGATTTTTATAAGATATTCCACTCCATAATTAGAAGATGACAATCCCTCTATCATATCCACATGAACAAAAACCAACTTTCCTGCTTTTTTAAGTTCTGTAACAATATCTTTTACATTCATAAGGTTTGCCATTATTAAAAAAACAATCTCACTACTACTTTCAATAGCCTCTTTTAAATTATCATCATTTTTTAATGCCGGTATTACTGGGTTTCTTTCTAATATTTCTCTTATATTCATTTTTCAACCTCGCTTTTTTTCATCTATTTCCATTGTATGTTATATTACACTTTATGTCAAGGAATAAATATTATTTTATAGTTTTCAAAAAATATGATATAATATCAGTTGTTATTATTTTTAATGGAGGAAAAAATGAAAAATTTTAATTTTTTTATACAATATATTCTGTTTAAAATTTTAAAGGGAACTCTTATGATTTTTCCTGAAAAAACTAGATTTAAAATTGCCGAAAGTCTTTCAATTTTATCTTACAAACTTTTAAAATCAAGAAGAATTACAACATTAATAAATCTTAAGCACGTTTTCCCTGATAAATCTTTAAGTGAACTTGAAGAGATTGCTAAAAATTCCTATAAAGCTATTGGAAAAGCTTTTGTTGGAACTTTATGGCTTGATAAATATGTAAATAAAAAAGGAAACTTTATAGTTGATGACCCTAAAATGGTTGATGTTATGAAAAATAATACTCCATTGACTGCTGCAAATATGCACTTTGGAAATATGGAAGGGTTACTTAAAATAGCTGAAGAATTAAATGTAGTTACAGTTGGTAAAACTCAAAATAATCCTTATGTTAACAAAGAGATTATAAAAAATAGAAAATGTTTTAACATAACTTTACTTCAAAGAAGTCCAAGTGTTGGTAGAGAGCTTGTAAAATATGCAAAACAAGGCAGAAATATCGCTATTCTTACTGACCAAAAAGGTAGTGGAACTGATGTTACTTTTTTTGGAGAGCCAACAATATCTCCAACAGGTATCACAAGTATAGCTTGTAAATTTGATCGTCCACTGTTTTTAGTTTACTGTGTATATCAAAAAGATTTTTCAACACGTGCTTTTATAAAAGAGATTAAAAAATGTGAGGACGAAACTTTAGCATTTAAAGATAAAGTGCAAATTACCACTCAAAATATGATACATGAAATGGAGAAAGTTATCCTTGCTCATCCAGACCAATGGATGTGGATGCATGACAGATGGACTTTCTACAAACAATATAAAAAAGGAACTCTTAGAAAAGATTTAGCAGATTTTGCTAAAACTCTAAAATAGGAAAGGAATGAAAATGGCAAACAATAGAGGTTTTTTTAAAAATTTAATCTACTATATTCAATATCTATTAATTAGATTTTTTGAAATATTATTTATGGGACTTCCTGAAAAAACTAGATTTAAAATTGGAGAATTTTTCGCTGTCCTAACTTTTAAAGTTGTAAAAGAGGTTAGAAATATAACTATACTTAATCTTAAACTTGCTTTCCCAGAAAAAACTAATACAGAAATAAAAGAGCTTGGGATTGAATCTGTTAAAACTATGAGTAGAGCATTTTTTGTAAATATGTGGCTTGATAAATATTTAGAAAATGATGATAACTTTAAAATAGTTGATGAAGAACTTTTAAACGAGATTATAAAAAATGGACCAGCTGTATTTGGAGCTATGCACTTCGGAAATATGGAAGCACCTGTAAAACTTGCAAGTAGAATGCCTATTGTTACAGTAGCAAAAGATAGAACAAATCCATATATCAATGATTTGGTCATAAAAAATAGAACTAGATTTAATATTGTTCTTTTACAAAAAAGCAAAACTACAAGTAGAGAGCTTATAAAATATGCTAAAGAGGGAATGAATCCAATTCTTCTTACTGACCACAGAGATAGTAATGGTACTGATATTACTTTCTTTGGAGAAAAAACTACTGCTCCAACTGGGGTTGCAAGTATTGCTCTAAAATATAAAAGACCTTTCTATCTAATGTATTGTGTACTTAATAAAGAAAATATAACAGAAGTTCATATAAAGAAAATTGAAAAATCTGAGGATGAAAATTTATCTTTTAAAGAAAATGTACAACGTACAGTACAAAATATGTTTAACGAGATGGAAGTTGTTATGAGAGAATATCCAGAGCAATGGATGTGGTCTTATGACAGATGGAAATTAAATAGCAAGTATAAAAAAGGTTTACTTAGCAAAGAAATGAATGATTTTGTACAAAATTTCTAAAAAAATAATAGGGGCTGTTGCAAAATTAAGAAATATAAAATGCGACAGCCTATATTTTTTATAATAAACTTGACTAAAATAAAAAAAAGTGATACGTTTTTAATTGAAAAATATATTATAAAGGTGATAGCTGTGAATTATACAAAAAAACTTATTTTTGCATTTATGTTTATTATTTTTTCCTCTCTATTTTCAAAAGAAATCGTTGAAAATTCAAAGGATTTAAAAATAAAAAAACTAGATAACGGAATTACATATTATTACTATAAAAATAAAAAACCAGCCAATAGAGTTTCTATAAATGTTATTATAAAAGCAGGTTCTTTGCAAGAAGAAGAAAATCAAAAAGGGATAGCTCACTTCCTTGAACATATGACTTTTAATGGCACTAAAAATTATGAAAAAAATGGAATTGTGAAATATTTTGAATCAATAGGTCTTTCATTTGGTGGAGACCTTAATGCTCACACATCTTTTTATGAAACTGTATATAAACTTCATCTGCCTACTGATGATAGAGAAAAGTTTGAAAAAGGTGTAGAGATTTTAAAAGAGATGGTATTCGATGCCTCTTTAACTGACGAAGATATTAACAATGAAAAAGAGATAATAGTCGAAGAATGGCGTCTTTCTCAAGGATTTAGAGAAAGAATTACAAATTTTTGGAAAAAAGCTCTCTATGATGAATCAAGATATGTAGAAAGATTTCCTATTGGAGATATGGAGATTATAAAAAATAGTGACCATAATCTTATGAAATCATATTATGATAAATGGTATAGAGCTAAAAATATCTCTGTTGTTGTGGTTGGGGATATCGACCAAAAATATGCTGAAAAAACTATAAAAAAATATTTTGAATTTCCAGATACAAAACCATATACAGCTCCAGAAAGTTATAACCTAAAAGAATTACCTACTGATTATCTAATATTTAGAGATAAAGAGATTGTAGTACCAGAGTTTATTATGGCAACAAGAATGGAAAAAGAAAAAAAATACACAGAGGAATCTATCAAAGAAAGTTTAGCTTATGATATTTTAAAAAATTTAATAAAAAATCGTTTTGATAAAAAATCTTTCACAGAAGAAAAACCTTTATTTTCAGGAAGTATGAGTGATGACTTGTATATGAATGATAATATTATCACAATATCTTCGGTTATGGACGAAAATAAAATTGAACTGGGAGTTAAAACTTCAATAGAGATTTTAAAATATATAAAAGATTTTGGAGTTACAGATGTTGAACTATCCCTTGAAAAAGAAAATATACTAAAAACTTTAGAAAGTGAAGTTCGTAATAAAGAGGCTTTTGTAAACTCTCTTATCGTAAAAGATATTACAAACTCTATTGTTAATAACGATATTTTCTTAGATGTCAATGACACTCTTTCAATATTTAAAAAATATTCTTCAAAAATAACGATGAATGATATTAAAAATGTAGCAAAAAAAATCTATGAAGATAATACTCGTTTCATCTTACTTCTACCAGAAAAAGATGAGATTAGTATAACAGAAAAAGATTTTGAAAATATAGTTAATAAAGCAAAAAATTCTAATCTAGAAAAAGATAAAGATGTCCAAATGGATATAAATTTAAAAGAACCTCTTTTACAAGTTGGTAGTGTAAAATCTGTAACAAATAAAGGAAATTATAGAGAAATTTTACTTTCAAATGGAATGAAAGTTTTATTTAAAGAAACTAACCTAAAAGAAAATCAAATATATTTGAGATTATTTAGAGAGGGTGGAACATCAAATCTTTCTTATACTGATACTGTAAACTCTCTACTTGCTAGTAATCTTATAAAATCTTCTGGAGTAGAGAATATAAATCTTGAAACTATAAATGCTTATTATAAAGGTAAAAACTTTACTATAAGTCCAAAGATTCGTTCTTACTCTGAAGAGATAACCATAATAAGTGATAAACAATCTCTAAACGAGGCGATGAAATATTTTTCTTATCTAGTAAGAAAACCAAAACTTTCATCAAATCTATATGAAACTAATATGAATGCTCTAAAACTTTTGATAAAAAATCGTAACAATGAGCCACAAAACTTATTTGAAGATAAGATGGTTGAACTTTTATTTGACAATCACCCAAAGAAAACTTCTATCAAAGAGGGAGATATTGAATATTTAAGTGAAGAAAATATGCTAGAAGTATTCTCCAAAAAATTTAAAAACTTTGATGGATACACTGGTATTGTTGTAGGTTCTATCAAAGAAAAAGATATTATTCCTATACTTGAAAAATATTTTGCCTCTCTTCCAACAGATATTCCTCGTGAAAGTAGTTGGCAAGATATTGGCTTAGAATATCCTAGTGATATTGTATGTGGAGAAGTTATAAAAGGAAATGATAAAAAAATATTGGTTGATATTAATTATCCTATCCATAAACCATTTACTCCTGAAAATAAAGTTTTGACATCTGCTGTTGCCAAAATAATGAGAATTACTTTTGTAGAGGAAATAAGAGAAAAAATATCTGGAGTTTATGGAATAAGTGTAAGTCCACGTTTCTCAAAATATGAAAAAGGATATCTAAATATTTTCTTCTCAACAGACCCTAAAAAAGAAAAAATGGTACTTGATAAACTTCATTTTGAGATAAATAAAATATTACACGGATATATAAATTTAAAAGCTTTGGATAGTATAAAAGAAAATTACAAACTTTCTTATGAAAATAACCTTAAAATGAGTCAATTCTGGTTAGAATATTTGACTAAAAAATCATATGATGATGACTATAAATATCTTACTCCTGAAGAATATAACTCTTTAGTCACAGAGGAAAATATAAGAAACTTCCAAAAAGAGTTACTAAAAAATGACAATTATATTCAAGTTATTCTTTATCCAGAGAATGAAAAATAAACTTTTTCAACTTAAATAGTACAAATAAAAGATAGAGAGAAATTCTCTCTATTTTTTGTTTTCCATATTTTGATTTTTATGATATAATATTATGTAAAATTGAAAATGAGGTTGATAAGTTGGACGGAATTATTAATATAAATAAACCATCTGGTATAACATCATTTGATGTTATCAGAAAACTTAGAAAAATTTTAAAAATAAAAAAAATCGGACACACTGGAACTTTAGATCCACTTGCCTCTGGAGTTTTGGTTGTATGCACTGGAAAAGCTACAAGACTTGTCCAAGATATTGAAAAGCTAGAAAAAGAATATGTTGCAACTTTTAAACTTGGTGTTGCCACTGATACTTATGATATTGAAGGTAAAGTAATAGACTCTTGTGAAAATTTTAATATCACAACTGATATGTTAAAAGAAACTTTAGAAAAATTTAGAGGAGATATTAAGCAAGTGCCTCCGATGTACTCTGCCATAAAAATCAACGGTCAAAAACTTTATGATTTGGCTCGTCGTGGAGAGGTTATTGAAAGAGAGGCTAGAGATGTTTCAATTTACTCTCTAGATCTTTTAGAGTTTGATGGAGTAAATGCCAAAATCTCTTGTAAAGTATCGAAAGGAACTTACATTCGTTCTTTGATTTTTGATATTGGTATAGAGCTTAAAACTTTTGCTACAATGACATCACTTGTTAGAACTTCTGTTGGAAGAGAGGATATTGAAAAAAGTTTTACTCTTGAAGATATTGAAAGTATGACTAGTGAAAATAATTTCTCTTTTGCTAGAACTATTGAGAACTATTTTAACTACCCACATTATGAAATCAGTGGAGAAAAAAATAAAACTTTATTTTTAAATGGAAATACTTTAGTTGTTAAAAATTTAAGTGATGGATTTTATAAAATCTATGATGAAGAAACTTGCGAGTTTTTAGGACTTGCAAATGTAGTTTCTGAAAGATTAAAAGGATATAAATATTATTAAACTATTATATAAGGATGGAGATTTATGAAAATCAAAAATATCGCAATCATTGCCCACGTTGACCATGGTAAAACTACTCTTGTTGACTGTCTTTTGAAACAAGCTGGAGTTTTTGGAGCTCACGAACTTGAAAAAGTATCTGAAAGAGTTATGGACTCTAATGATATTGAACGTGAAAGAGGAATCACAATTTTCTCTAAAAACGCTTCTGTAAAATACAAAGATTATAAAATCAACATAATCGACACTCCAGGACATGCTGACTTCGGTGGAGAAGTACAAAGAATTATGAAAATGGTTGACTCTGTAATTTTATTAGTTGACGCATTTGAAGGACCAATGCCTCAAACTAAATATGTTTTGAAAAAAGCATTAGAACAAGGACACAGACCAATCGTTGTTGTTAACAAAGTTGACAAACCAAATGCTAGACCTGAAGAAGTTCTTTACATGGTTTATGATTTATTTATCGAACTTAATGCAAATGAACACCAACTTGATTTCCCAGTTCTTTATGCATCTGGAAAAGGTGGATTTGCTAAAAGAGAATTAGAAGATACTGACACAAATATGGTTCCATTATTTGAAACTATTTTAAGTGAAGTTGACGACCCATCTGGAGATGTTGAAAAACCTCTTCAATTCTTAATCACTAATATAGAATATGATAACTATGTTGGTCAACTTGCTGTTGGAAAACTTCACAACGGAAAAATGAGAAGAAACCAAGAAGTTATGCTTATAAAAAGAGACGGAAGTATGGTTAAGAGCAAAATATCTATAATCTATGGATATGAAGGACTTAACAAAGTTGAAGTTGAAGAAGCATATTGTGGAGAAATCGTTTCTATTGCTGGACTTTCTAATATAGATATCGGAGAAACTGTTGCTGATGTAAATAATCCAATCGCTCTACCATTAATCGACATTGATGAACCAACTCTTTCAATGACATTTATGGTAAACTCTTCTCCATTTGCTGGAAAAGATGGAAAATATGTAACATCAAGAAATATTTGGGACAGACTTCAAAAAGAATTACAAAAGAACGTAAGTATGAAAGTAGAAGCTACTGACTCTCCAGACGCTTTCGTTGTTAAAGGTAGAGGAGAACTTCAATTATCTATACTTCTTGAAAATATGAGAAGAGAAGGATTTGAAGTACAAGTTTCAAAACCAAAAGTTATTTTAAAAGAAATTGATGGAAAAACTTATGAGCCAATCGAAATGGCTTTAATCGATGTTGAAGATTCTTTCACTGGAATAGTTATTGAAAAACTTGGTTCAAGAAAAGGAGAACTTGTATCAATGACTCCAGGACAAGACGGTTATACTCGTTTAGAATTTAAAATCCCTGCAAGAGGAATTATCGGATACAGAAACGAATTTTTAACAGATACAAAAGGTTCTGGAATATTAAATCATTCTTTCTATGATTTTGAACCATACAAAGGACCTATTGCAAGTAGAAAAAAAGGTGTTCTTATTGCTACAGAAACTGGAGTTTCTATCGCTTATGCTCTTAACGCTATCCAAGAAAGAGGAGAATTATTCATCGGACCTGGAGTTGATATCTACGAAGGTATGGTTGTTGGAGAACACGCAAAAGAAAATGACTTAATAGTTAACGCTTGTAAAACTAAGAAACTTACAAATACAAGAGCATCTGGTTCTGACGAAGCAGTTAAACTTGCACCACCAAGAAAATTAACTCTTGAACAAGCTCTTGATTATATCTCTGATGATGAATATGTAGAAGTTACACCTAATTTCATCAGACTTAGAAAAAAATATTTGACAGATGCAGAAAGAAGAAAACATTTCAAAAAAGACTAGAATCGGTACAACTTTGAACTTAAATAGGTTATTTTCTCGACAAATATAGGGTAAATATGTTTTTTTATTGACATTTTCTGTATTATCATATATCATGTTGATAATACAGGAATAATTTTATTAAATTTTATAAATAAAAGTATTACTTTGATATTTGGGAGGTTAAAATAATGTTATCTAAAACTGTTGAAATCACAAACGAAACTGGGTTACATACAAGACCAGGAAATGAATTTGTTAGTTTAGCAAAAACTTTCAAATCAGCTATTGAAGTTGAAAATGAAGAAGGAAAAAAAGTTAAAGGAACTTCTCTTTTAAAACTTCTTTCTCTAGGAATTAAAAAAGGAACTAAAGTTACTGTTTATGCTACTGGAGAAGATGAAGCTGAAGCAATTGAAAAGTTAGCTGAACTTCTTGCTAATTTAAAAGACTAATTAGTAGAGAGGGGAAAATTATTCTCCTCTCTTTTTTTCCAAAAAATTAATTAAGGATGGTAAAATATTTATGAGTATAGTTATTAATGGTATTCCTGCATCACCTGGTGTTGCTATTGGGAAGATTTTTTTATACAAAGAAAATGAAATAGTTATCAATAAAGATAATATCGAAGATACTGAATCTGAAAAAGCAAGACTTCTTGCTGGAAGAGATGCTTCTAAAGAACAACTTCTTGCAATAAGAGAGAAAACTGCAAAAAAACTTGGAGAAGATAAAGCAAGTATTTTTGACGGACATATCACTTTATTAGAAGATGAAGATTTATTTGACGAAGTAGTTGAATTAATCGAAGATGAAAATATAACAGCTGAAAATGCTTTAGAACAAGGAATCCAAGGTTACTGTGAAATGTTAGGTTGCTTAGAAGATCCATATTTAAGAGAAAGAGCAGCTGACCTTAAAGATATTGGAAAAAGATGGTTATACAATGTTACTGGAACTACTATCCTAGATTTATCAAATTTACCAAAAGATTCTATTATAATCACTAAAGACCTTACTCCATCTGATACTGCTCAACTAGACCTTGACAACGTATTAGCTTTTGTTACAGAAATAGGAGGAAAAACTGCTCACTCATCTATTATGGCTAGATCTTTAGAAATACCTGCTGTTGTTGGAACTGGGGATAAATACGCAGAAGTTAAATCTGGAGAAGATATAATAGTTGATGCATTAGAAGGAACTGTTATACTTAACCCAACTGAAGATGAAGTTAAAACTTATTCAGCAAAAAGAGACGAGTTTTTAGCTGAAAAAGAATTATTAAAACAATTAAAAGATAAAGATGCTGTATCTCGTGATGGAAGAAAAGTTGGAGCTTGGGCAAACATTGGTTCTCCAAAAGATATCGACGGAGTTCTTAAAAATGGAGCACAAGGAATCGGACTTTACAGAACAGAATTTTTATTTATGAATAACGACAGATTCCCAAGTGAAGATGAACAATTTGAAGCTTACAAAGCTGTTGTAGAATCTTTAGAAGGAAAACCTGTCACAATAAGAACAATGGATATCGGCGGAGATAAATCTTTACCATACATGGAACTTCCAAAAGAAGAAAACCCATTCTTAGGATGGAGAGCTTTAAGAGTTTGTCTTGACAGACCTGAAATCTTAAAAACTCAATTTAGAGCATTACTAAGAGCATCTGCTTTTGGATATGTAAAAATCATGTTACCTATGATTATATCTCTTACTGAAGTTAGAAAATCTAGAGAATTATTAAAAGAATGTATGGAAGAATTAAGAGCTGAAGGAATCGCTTTTGATGAAAATGTTCAACTTGGTATAATGGTTGAAACTCCAGCTGTTGCATTTAGAGCTAGATCATTTGCTAAAGAATGTGACTTCTTCTCAATAGGAACTAACGACTTAACTCAGTATACTCTTGCAGTTGATAGAGGAAATGAAAAAATTTCTAAACTTTACAACTCTTACAACCCAGCTGTACTTCAAGCTATTAAATGTGCAATAGATGGAGCTCACGCTGAAAATATAACAATCTCTATGTGTGGAGAATTTGCTGGAGACGAAAACGCTACTGCTGTATTATTTGGAATGGGACTAGACGCTTTCTCAATGTCAGCTATCTCTGTACCTAGAATTAAAAGAAATGTACTAGCTCTTGATAAAGCAGAATGTGAAGCTTTAGTAGAAAGAGTTTTAGACTGTGCTACTGCTGAAGAAGTAATGGAAGAAATTACTAAATTCAACAAAGCTACTTACAATAGATAATAATATTACCCCAAAAATCTTATTCTAAGGTCTTTGGGGTAATTTTTTTATTGAT
>Red_p1__coassemble_356_pt1 | contig 24341 bp, 20 predicted proteins | sample Red_p1__metabat2_low_PE_033 | metagenome-assembled genome bin Red_p1
TTGAACTCCACCAACAAAATATGTTCCTTGTTCTAATTGAGAAAGTCCAGCTGGGTTAAAATATACAGTTGAACCATAATTTATAGCTCCTTGTTGAGCTGGGTTTCCAGCATATTCAGCTGAATAGTTTTGTACTAAATCTATTGAAGCTCCGAAAGATACTGAGCTTAAAATTAAGCTTGCTATAGTAATTTGTTTTAAATTCATATTTATTTTCCTCCATATAAAAATACATACGTAATAATAACGGATATAATATAACATATGTTTCATAAAAATGCAAGTACTTTTTTCAAATGTTCAAGAAAAATATTGATTTTTAAAATAAAATATGATATTGTAAAAGAAGATGGTTATACCAAAATAATAAGAAATCAAAATAAAAAAGAAAAATTTTTAAAAAGGACGAGCTATAATTTTAAATATTTTTTAATTATAGCTTTTTTTAATTAGAAAAGGAGAATAAAAATGAAAAAATTAGAAAAAAATTTAATAAAAGCTATTCTGTTTTTTGTTATGTTAACAATGATTGGTTGTAGCAGTGTATCAGAAAATTATAATAGTATAAATAATAGCTATAATCAAAAGAATAATACAGCAGGGAGATCAATAATAACAGACACTCTTATTGCAAGTATGTTATATAATAATCCAGAATTAGTTTCTAAAATGAGTTTTGGAAAAAGTAAAACACATACAAAACAAAGTATCAGTGCAAATAGTCTATCGACTTCAACGATGGAAAGCCAAAATTTTGCTGACGGTAATTCTCATTTTAATATGGAACAAAGTACAACAAGAACAGAAACTAGAACTAAAACAAAATCAAAATCTATTTCGACTGGTATAAATGTGGCTCCAAACTTAGATTATTATCTTAAATAGTAAAATAAAAAATGACTGTTGCATAAAGTTACTAAAAAGTAATTAAAAATGCAACAGTCTATTTTATTTTGTATATTCTCTGTAAATGAAATCTTTGTATTCTTTTTCAAAAATATTTTTATAAGTTTTAAAATCTATCTTAGGAAAGTAAGTATCTCCTTGAAATTCTCCTTTTATATGGGAAATAAAAAGTTTATCAAAAATATTTTTTGAGATAACTTCTTGATAAATTTTAGCTCCACCAATTATAAATATATCTTTTTCAGAAAACTTTTTACAAAAAGAAATCCCCTCTTCAATAGAGTGAAAAATAACTGTTTTATTTAAAAGTTCTTCAAAGGTTAACTCTTGGAAATCAAAATCATTTTCCATAGTATTGCTAATAACAATATTTACTCTGTTAGGTAACGGACGACCAATACTTTTAAAGGTTTTTCTTCCCATAATTATAAAATTTCCAGTGGTTTTTTCTTTAAAAAGAGCTAAATCCTCAGGAACATTCCAAGGAATTTGGTTATTTTTTCCTATTAGATAGTTTTTATCAAGTGCTACAATAACACCAATCATATTATTCTCCAAAGTTAAAATCAGTTTGTCTTAAAGCCTCATATAAAATAATAGCAGCTGAGTTAGAAAGATTTAGAGAACGTCCCATTTCTATCATAGGGATAGTGATACATTTATCAGGGTTTGCCTCTAAGATTTCTTTTGGTAAACCTCTTGATTCAGGTCCAAAGATTATAAAATCATTTTCTTTGTATTTAACATCAGTATATCTATTTTTGCATTTTGTAGTTGCATAGTAGAAATTTCCATCAGGATTTCCTTTTAAGAAATCTTCGTAGCTGTCCCACTCTTTTATTTTTACTAAATGCCAATAATCAAGTCCAGCTCTTCTAACATTTTTTTCATCAAGAGAGAAACCTAAAGGTTTTATAAGATGAAGAGTAGAGTTTGTTAAAACACAAGAACGACCTATATTTCCAGTATTGTATGGAATTTCAGGTTCAAATAAAACTATATTCATAATTTTTAATTCCTCCTAAATTATATTTTTTACATTATATTCTATCACATTTTAAACCTTAAAGGAATATTAAAAATAAAAAAATAAACTCCTATTATAAAATGCAAAAGGAGTTTATCTAATAATTATTATTAATTTGCTTAAATTTTAACTTGTAAGTGAAAAAATCAAATACAATTACTCGTAGTTTATATAAGACAACTTATCCAATACTTCCAAATATTAATCCTAAAATTAATACAGCAGCTGTTCCTGGTACAAATAAATATTTACCAAAACCAATTATATATTTTCCTCTTTTTTTAGAAGCTCCCTTATCAATTTCATCTATTATTTTTTTATTATCTATCGCGAAATAGAAGAAAGCTAAAATGATTAAAGCTCCAAGTGGTATTAAAATTACTGACATAAAATCAGCAAATTTTCCAAAAAGATTCATACTAAAATCTAATGGGATACCAACTAAGATTAAAATAGTACCAACAATAGCACTAGCTTTTTTTCTTGATACATTGAATTTGTACATAAAAGCCTCAACAGGCACTTCTAATTGATTGATAGCTGATGACACAGCAGCAAAGATAACACTTAGGAAAAATATTCCAGCTAAAATTTTTCCACCAGATATTTGAGAAAAAATTGCAGGTACAGTTATAAATAAAAGTCCTGGTCCTGCTCCTGGATTATGTCCAAAGGCAAAAGCTGCAGGAATAATAACAAATCCAGCAAGAAGAGCTGCACAAGTATCTAATACACAAGTGTGGAAAACACTATTTGGAATATCAACTTTTTCATCAATATAACTTCCATAAACAAGAAGAGCTGAACCACTAAGTCCTACTGTAAAGAATGATTGACCTAAAGCCATTACCCAAGTTTGGGGATTAGCAAGAGCTTCCCATTTTGGAGTTAAAAGATATTTTATTCCTTCTGTTGCTCCCGGTAAAGTCAGAGATTTTATCATAAGACCGATGAAGATTATAAACATAAGTGGCATTATAATTTTATTTAATTTTTCAATTCCTTTTACAACTCCTAAAGAGATAACTCCGATACTTATAACACCAGCTAAAATATGCCAACCAACAGAACTAGAAGTTCCAACAAATGTTTCAAAATAAGTAGCATAATCAATACTATTCATATCGACTGTTAAATAAGAATAGAAATATTTTATTATCCAACCGAAAACAATTATATAGAATATAAAAATTCCTGATACTGATACTATTGATATCAAAGGAAGATAATTTGCTAATGGGATATTTTTTTCTTTCATAAGTTCAGAAACTCCCATAACACCTTTTTTAATCATTCTTCCAAAAGATATTTCAGATATAAGACCGATATAAGCAAAGAATGCCATAAATATAAAGTAAGGGATAAGGAATGCTCCTCCACCAAAAGTTCCTAATTTCCAAGAGAACATCCAAATATTTCCTAATCCTACTGCTGCTCCAACACAAGATAGAATAAATCCCAACCGATTACTAAATTTTTCTCTTTTTTCTTTCATTTTTCTGTCCTCCGTAAAAATATAATAAAAAAATGACTACCAGTAATGTATCTGATAGTCATCAAGTTAACAAAATTAAATTTTACATACAGATACATTTTATTATTTAGACAAGCCAAAATCAGTTTGTATCTGTTTAGTTAAAACAAATTACAAACTTCTAAAAGCTTCTCCACCAATAAAAAGTATCAACAGAGGTAATATTATTTTTATCTATTAAATTGTAATTTTTCATAATATCCCTCCTTTTGTTTTGTAAAATGTTTTCTGTATTGTATCACTTGTAAAAAATGATGTCAAGAAAAATTTAAAAATTTATTTTAAAAGTCTAGTTTGTCCCATTCTTATACCTATAACACCTATTGGAACAGAAATAATAATTGATAAAACTCCAATAGCAAGTAAAATTTCTCCATGAGGAACTCCCATAGCTAGAGGGATTCCAGATATTGCAGCTTGAACAGTGGCTTTTGGAATATATGAAAGTCCACAGAAAAGTCTTTCTTTTTTGTTTAAGTTAGAACTAAAAAGGGAAACCCCTACTCCTAACATTCTTCCAATAAGTCCAATAAGGACAATAATTACTCCAACTGAGCTAGAGCTGAATATAACTTCAATATTAACAGCAGCTCCGATTAAAACAAAAAGTATAATCTCTGAAAATACCCAAATTTTATTAAATTTTGTAGAAAGTCTTTTTGCAAGGATAGGATATTTTTCTAATATAATAAATCCCATTGTCATAATTCCTAAAAGACTAGCAATAGGAAATATATTTAAAGTTTCAAGTTGATGAAAAGTAATTCCAACCATAAGAAATATAATCGCTTTTCTTGTATCACGGATATGATATTTTTTAAAAAACTTTACTAAGATAATTCCAATAACTCCACCTAAAACAATTCCTATAATAATACTTAGAGGAATTGTTAAAAATTCTTTGTAGATATTTACATTTTTTCCAAGTGAAAGAGATAAAAATGATGAAAATAGAGTGATTGCAAAAATATCATCAATAGATGCTCCTGCTAGTATAAGAGTAGGAATCTCTCTTTCTTTTCCCAAGTTTTTTTCTTTTAGACTTAGCATTTCTGGAACTACTACAGCAGGGGAAACAGCTGCAATAATAAATCCTAAAGTTCCACAGATTGGAAGAGGGAATCCCAAAAGAAGATGAGTTATCATCATAATGGTAAATCCTTCAAAAAGGCAAGGGATACAAGCCATTTTAAGAGCCACATTTCCAATCTTTTTTAAAGAAACTCTATCTATACCAAGTCCAGCTCTTATAAGAATAACTATTAAAGCACAAAGTCTTAAGTCTGATGAGATTGAAAGAATTTTATCAGAAATAAAAAATGGCTCTAAGAAATCTAGTTTTAAAATATTAACAATATAATTTTTAGAATATTCTCCCAAAATAATTCCTGTTAAAATCATTCCAAGTAACCCCGGAAGTCTTAATTTTTCAAAAAGTTTTGAAAGTCCAATTGCTATCAAAATAAAAAAAGCAAAACTAAAAAGCATAAATCCTCCTAAAAAATAAAAAACTTCCACAAATGCAAAAAAACATCTGTAGAAGCTATCATCTTAATTATAAGCGTTTTACACCAAAGTGTAGGGAGAGCCTCATCTCCAAAAATATTATATAATATTTAAAAAAAGTTTACAAGATAAAAAATAAAAACCGTTGATTTTAAATGAAAAACTTAATTTTTTATAAAATTAGAAAAAAATCTATTGACATTTTTTATAACATTTGGTAGAATTATTGTGTTGCGGGAATAGCTCAGTTGGTAGAGCGTCAGCCTTCCAAGCTGAATGTCGCGAGTTCGAACCTCGTTTCCCGCTCCATTTTATTTTTTGTAAAAGTTAGCCACTCGTAACAGAGTGGTTTTTTTATTAATCTTACATTTTTAGTGTGGTTTTAGTGCAAAATATTCTTAAATCATTAGATAGTAATTTGATAAAAAATATGGTATAATTATAAAGTTTATGACGAATAAATTTGGAGGAAAAAATGGAAAATATTTTTGAAATTATTAGTAAAGAGCTTAATATAAAAGTTCCTCAAATAGAAAATACAGTAAAACTTTTAGATGAGGGAGCAACAGTTCCTTTTATATCAAGATATAGAAAAGAGGTTACAGGAAACCTTGATGAAAATCAAATAGGAGATATTTTAAAAGCTGTAACTTATCTTAGAAATCTTGAAAAAAGAAAAGAAGAGGTAATTGCTCTAATAGATGAACAAGGAAAACTTACAGATGAGTTAAAAAATAGCATATTAAATTCTACAAAACTTCAAGAAGTAGAAGATTTATACCTTCCTTACAAAAAAAGAAGAAAGACAAAAGCTGACATTGCCATTGAAAAAGGTCTAGAACCATTAGCTCAATTTGTATATTTAGCAAAAGATTTAGCTAGTCTTGAAAAAGAAGCTTTAAAATATATAACTGAGGAAGTTCCAACTAAAGAGGAAGCTATTGAGGGAGCAAAACTTATACTTGCTCAAGGAATATCTGAAAATGCAAATTATAGAGAAGAAATAAGAAATACATTATTAAAAGATGGAATTATCTACTCTAAAAATACTAAAAAAGCTAGTGAGCTTGATGAAAAGAAGGTTTATGGAGATTACTATGAATATAGCGAATCTGTAAAAACAATTCTTTCTCATAGAGTTTTAGCACTAAACAGAGGAGAAAAAGAGGACGTTTTAAGTGTTTCTCTAAAAGTAGATGATGTAGTAAGAGCTAGAATAGAAACAAATATATTAAAAAAAGAATTTAAAAATATGGAAATAAAGGAATTCCTTCTATCTATCATTGTAGATTCATTAGACAGACTTATACTTCCATCAATTGAAAGAGAAGTAAGAAATATTTTAACTGAAAAAAGTGAAGCAGAAGCTATAAATATTTTTAAAGAAAATTTAAAAAATTTACTTCTTCAACCACCATTAAAAGAAAAAAATATCTTAGGACTTGACCCAGGATATAGAACAGGTTGTAAAGTGGCTGTTGTTGATAAAAATGGATTTTATGTGGCAAATGATGTATTCCATTTAGTAGAGGGAATGGATAGTCCTAAACAACTTGCAATCTCTCGTGAAAAACTTTTAAATTATCTATCAAAATATGATATAGATATAGTTTCAATAGGAAATGGAACTGCTTCAAGAGAAACAGAAAGTTTTGTTGCAAATGTTATAAAAGAAAATAATCAAAGAGCAAAATATGTTATAACAAATGAAGCTGGAGCATCTGTTTACTCAGCATCTAAACTTGCAAATGAAGAGTTTCCAGACCTTGATGTTACAGTTAGAGGAGCGATCTCTATCGCAAGAAGAATTCAAGACCCATTAGGAGAACTTGTAAAAATAGATCCAAAATCAATTGGTGTTGGAATGTATCAACATGATGTTGACCAAAAAAAATTAGCTGAATCTTTAGCAGAAGTAATCGCTTCAGTTGTTAATAGCGTAGGAATTAATGTAAATACAGCTTCTTGGGCATTACTAGAATATGTATCTGGTGTAAAGAAAAATATAGCTAAAAATATAGTAGAATATAGAAAAGAAAACGGAAACTTTAAAAATAGAAAAGCATTATTAAAAGTTAAAGGTTTAGGAAATAAAGCTTATGAACAAATGGCAGGGTTCTTAATTATAGAAGATGGAGAAAATGTACTTGACAATACAATAATCCATCCTGAATCATATAAAATAGCTGAAGAGATTTTAAATATCAATGGAATTTCTTTAAAAGATTATAAAGAAAATTTAGCTGACAGTAGAGAAAAATTAAAATCATTTAACTATGAAAAATTTGCTACTGAAAATGAATATGGAAAAGAAACTGTAAAAGATATATATGAAGCTTTAATAAGAGATAGAAGAGACCCAAGAGATGAACTTGAAAGACCTCTTTTAAAATCAGATATATTAAAAATAGAAAATCTTCAAGTGGGAATGGAGCTTGAAGGAACAGTAAGAAATGTTGTAAAATTTGGTGCTTTCATTGATATAGGATTAAAAAATGACGCACTTTTACATATATCAGAAATTTCTGATAAATTTATAAAAGATCCAAGTGAAGTTTTATCAGTTGGACAAATAGTTAAGGTAAAAGTAAAAGAGATAGATATGGACAGACAAAGAGTGGGACTTACTAGAAAAAGCAAATAAAAATAGTTTTGGCAAGGAGATAAAAATATGAAGATAAATAAGGATTCAATAGTCTTAAAAATAATATTTTATACTAATATTGCCATAATTTCTTCTTCAGTAGTTGTAGCTTTTATAATTACTTTTATTACTTTTCAGGATATGGAAGCAAGACTTCTAAATACAGCCAAAGAAAAAGTTTTTATTTTAGAAAAAGCTCATATGAACTATATGTTTAATATGAGGGGGGATATAACTCAAATTTTATTAAAAAAGAAAAATCTTTATGAAGATTCAGTAGAGATAGATTATGAAGTCTTAAGTAAGATTTTAAAATCTGATCTGATGAAAAATGATTTTAGAAAATATTATCAAGTAGAGATTGGACTTTTTGATAAAGCTGGGAGAATATTAGGTTGCAGTGGAAAAAATGGACTTTTTGAAAAAGAGGGATTTTTTTCAGGTGAGAGAATTAAGAAGATAGCAAAGGATAAAAAATACTATACAGTGAGATTTGAAAATGAGCTTTTCTCCAGAATAATTCTACCACATAGCATATTTAGAAATGAGAAAAATAATGGATATATTGTTCTTTCAATCCCATTAAATAATAATATTTTGAGATATATGAGAGAGTATATAGAACTTTCTGATTCTGATAAGATATTTATACTTTCAAATACAGCTTATCTTTATGGGGATTTTAAGAAAAAACCAAGAGAAAAAACTTTCTTGATGAAAAAGCAAGGAAAATCTGGTGGAATATATCAATATTCTTATAGAAATGTTAAAGTAGACGAAACACCTTATTATATAGTAACAACCACTCTAAAAGATGTGGACAAAAAAAATATTTTAGGTTATCTTGGAGTAGGAATTTCAAGAGAGAACTTTATAAGAACGAAAATTATTATTGCTATTTTTATAGGAATTATGGTATTATCTTTTGTAACAATAGCAACAACATTCTTTAGTAAGATTTTAAAAAATATGTTACTTCCATTAAAAGAGATTTCCAATGCAGCAGAGGAGATAAGTAATGGAAATTATGATACAGTTATTGAGTTTAATGGAACTGGTGAGATAAAAGTTTTAGAAAATTCCCTTAAGGATATGCTTTTAAAACTAGAAGATAACCAAAGAACTTTAAAAATAAGAAATAAAAAGTTAAAAGAAAACCTAAATAAAATGAAATCCATTGAAAAGCTAATTCTTGAACTTGAAACAGCTGGAGATATAACTAGTGTAGTTAGAAAAATTATGAAAGCCTTTGTTTCTGAAATGGATTTAGGATTTATGAGGGGAATGTTCTTTAGATATAGTAGAGAAAAAGATGCTTTTGTTGGGGAGATGTGTGTCCTAAACTCTCATATAACAGAGATTAGAAATGATATCTTAAAAGAGAGAAAAACAGGATTTAACTTCCAAATAAAACAGCTTGAAGATGTGGTAAAACTTATAAAAATTCCTTATTCAGAAGAAAACTTTATAGCCAACTCTTTTAGAAATAGACAAAGTATCTATATAAACGATAAAGGTTATAAACATAATTTAGGAAATGATCTTTTTAATACTATAGGACTTAAAAATTTTGTGGCAGTACCGATTTATAATATAGATTATTATTCTGGAGTTATGTTATTTGATTATTATACAAAATCAAAAGAGATAACAGAAGAAGATATAGAGCTTATAAAAATCTTGATGATGAATGTTACTACAAAATTAAAAAATAGAGTTGATGAAACTGAAAGAATAGAAACTGAAAGAAATAGAACAATAAATAATATCACTGAAAGATTTTTAACAACGAGGGAAGAGGCTTTAAATAGACTTGTAACCTTAGTTCAAGAAAATAAAAGTGATAATTTGAAAGAGATTGAAGATGAAATAAGAGATTTTAAAGAGAAAGTAAAAAATATTAAATATTCTAATAAAATCTTAAAACAATATTCAAATCCATCTGATAGAAAAAAATTAGAACCTGTTAACATAGAACATTTTATGGTTGAAATGATAGGAGAATTTAGAAATATTTTAAAAGAAGATGGAAACGAAGATAAAGTTACAATAGCATCTTTTATAAGTTATACAGAAGATGTACTTGGTAATAGAGAAAGATTTAAAAGAGCTTTTATGGAACTTCTAAAAAATGCTTATGATGCAGTTATGGCAAGTGATAGAAGCGATAAAAAAATCACAATAATAGTGATTAGAGATAAAATAGCTAACAAAATAAAAATTGATATTAAAGATAATGGAATAGGAATGGACGAGGAACAATTAAAATATATTTTTCAACCATTTATGACCTACAAAGGAGATACTCCAGGACTTGGAGTACCTTTAGCAGAGAGAGTTATAAAAGATTGTAAGGGAGTAATTAAATTCTATTCCACTCTTAATCAAGGAACTGAAATTAAGATAACATTAAATATATTTAAGGAGGAGCAATAAAAAATGGAAGATAAGGATTATGGAAAAACACTGAATCTACCAAAAACTAGTTTTCAAATGAAAGCTAACTTACCCAACAAAGAGCCATTAATGGTAAAAGAATGGACAAAACAAAAAATATATGAAAAAAGCATCGATGAAACTAAACCTAGTTTTATACTACATGATGGACCACCATATGCAAATGGTAATATTCATATAGGACACGCATTAAACAAAGTTTTAAAAGATATAATTTTAAAATATAAAAGAGCTAGAGGATTTAATGCACCATACGTACCAGGTTGGGATACTCACGGTCTTCCAATAGAATTAAAAGTAAGTGAAGAACTTGGTGAAAAAATGAAATCAATGTCTCCACTAGAAATAAGAGAAAAATGTACAAAATATGCTAAAAAATGGGTTGGAATCCAAAAAGAACAATTTATAAGACTTGGAATTTTAGGAGATTGGGATAATCCTTATCTAACTTTAAACCCTGAATATGAAGCAAAACAATTAGAAGTTTTCGGAGAATTATATAAAAATGGATATATCTTCAAAGGTTCTAAACCAATCTACTGGTCACCAGTAACAGAAACAGCTTTAGCAGAAGCTGAAATCGAATATAAAGATATAAAATCTCCATCTGTTTATGTAAAAATGAAAGCTAACCAAGATGTGTTAGACAAAATTGGAATGACAGAAGAAACTTATATAGTAATTTGGACAACAACTCCTTGGACTTTACCAGCAAACGTAGGAATCTGTTTAAATGCTGAGTTTGAATATGGAGTTTATAAAACTGAATTAGGAAACTTAATATTTGCAAAAGTTTTAGCTGAAAAAGCTATGAGCGAAATAGGAATAAAAGAATGTGAACTTATAAAAGAATTTAAAGGAGAAGCATTAGAAAGACTTACATACCAACACCCATTTATTGAAAGAACAGGAGTTATCATTTTAGGTGACCACGTTACAGCCGATGCAGGTACAGGTTGCGTTCATACAGCTCCTGGACATGGACAAGATGACTATGTTGTTGGGGTAAGATATGGTTTACCTATCCTTTCACCTATCAACTATAAAGGTGTTTTAACAGAAGAAGCTGGAGAATTTGCAGGGTTATTCTATGAGGAAGCAAACAAAGTTATTTGCAAAACTTTATTAGAAAGAGGAATAATGTTAGCTTATTCTGAGTTTGTTCACTCATACCCACACGACTGGAGATCAAAAACTCCAATAATCGTAAGAGCTACATCTCAATGGTTCGTAAAAGCTGAAGGTTCAGACTTAAGAGAAAGAGCTTTAAAAGCATTAGATGGTGTAGAATTTGTTCCTGATTGGGGAAGAAACAGAATAGGTTCAATGCTAGAAAAAAGACCTGACTGGTGTATCTCAAGACAAAGAAGCTGGGGAGTACCAATTCCAGTATTCTATGTAGATGAAGAAGTTGTATTCAATCAAGAAATTTTAGCAAGAGTAGTAGAAATCGTTAAAAAAGAAGGTTCAGCAGCTTGGGTTAAATATTCAGCTGAAGAATTAATTGGAGAAGAATTATTAGCTAAATATAATTTAGTTGGAAAAGAAATTATAAAAGAAAAAAATATAATGGACGTTTGGTTTGACTCTGGAGTTTCTCACAGATCTGTTCTTGAAACAAGAGGATCTTTACTTCATAGACCAGCTGATTTATATTTAGAAGGTTCAGACCAACATAGAGGTTGGTTCCAAACATCACTTCTAACATCAATCGGTTCAACTTTTGATGCTCCATACAAAAAAATCTTAACTCACGGATTTGTAAATGATGGACAAGGAAGAAAAATGTCAAAATCTTTAGGAAATACAGTTTCTCCAGAAGATGTAATAAAAGTTTATGGTGCTGATATTCTAAGACTTTGGTGTGCATCTGTTGACTACAGAGATGACGTAAAAATTTCTGACAACATTGTAAAACAAATGGCTGAAGCTTACAGAAGAGTAAGAAACACAGCAAGATATATCTTAGGAAATACTTATGATTTTGATCCAACTAAAGATTCAGTTCCATATGAAGAAATGGAAGAAATTGATAAATGGGCATTACATAAATTAGAAGTATTAAAAAGAGAAGTTACAGAAAGTTATGATAAATATGAATTTTACAATCTTTTCCAAGCAATCCACTATTTTGCAGGAATAGATATGTCAGCATTCTATCTTGACATTATAAAAGATAGATTATATACTGAAAAAGAAGATTCAAGAGCAAGAAGATCAGCTCAAACAGTTATGAACGAAGTTTTACTTTGTCTTGTAAAAATGATCTCTCCAATCCTTTCATTTACAGCTGAAGAAATCTGGGGAAGATTACCTGAACAAGATAAAGATGCTGAATCAGTTCATTTAACAAAATGGTTTGAATTTAATGATAAATATTTAAATAAAGAACTTGAAGATAAATGGGCAACAGTTATAAAACTTAGAAAATCTGTAAATAAATATCTTGAAAAAGCAAGACAAGGTGAAAATAGAATAATAGGAAACGCCCTTGATGCAAAAGTTATATTAAATACTTCTGATGAAGAATTAAAAACATTTATAAATTCTAATAGAGAATTATTAGAAATGGTATTCATAGTTTCTCAATTAGAATATTCTGATGTGGCAGATGATAGTTTTGTGGCAGATGACGAGATGGAACTAAAAGTTAAAGTTCTTCACGCTGAAGGAGTTAAATGTGAAAGATGTTGGAAATATTCAACAGAGATTGACAGTGAAACTTCACTTTGCCCAAGATGTGCTAAAGTTTTAAAATAGGTAAAAATTATGATATATTATTTAATAGGAATAGTTGGTCTGGTGTTACTAGACCAACTGACTAAAATTCAAATAGAAAATAATTTTTTTGTGGGAGATACAATAGAGATAATATCTAATTTTTTTCATATAACTTATGTTCAAAATAGAGGTATCGCTTTTGGTGTCTTTCAAGGAAAAATAAATGCTATTAGTATAGCCACTACAATAGCAATTATCGGGATTATTATATATTTCTTTAAAAATTTTAAAAAGATAGAAGTTATAGAGAGAATAGCTTATATGGTTATTATCTCTGGAGCTATCGGAAATATGATAGATAGAATTTTTAGAGGATATGTTGTAGATATGCTAGATTTTAGAGGAATTTGGCAATATGTTTTTAATTTAGCAGATGTATATATAAATATAGGAGTAGCACTTATATTCTTAGACATCTTATTAAAACTAAAAAATAAAGAATCTCAAAATTAAAATTTAAAATAAATTGGAGGAAGAAAAAATGACATTTCAAGAGATAATAACAACTCTTCAAAGATATTGGGGGTCTAAAGGGTGCGTTTTGGGAAATCCTTATGATATAGAAACAGGAGCAGGAACATTCAATCCAAACACATTCTTAATGGCATTAGGACCTGAACCTTGGAAAACTGCTTATGTAGAACCATCAAGAAGACCAAAAGATGGAAGATATGGAGAAAACCCAAATAGAGTTTACCAACATCACCAATTCCAAGTAATAATGAAACCATCTCCAGATAATATCCAAGAGTTATACTTAGAAAGTTTAAGACTTTTAGGAATTATACCAGAAGAACACGATATAAGATTCGTTGAAGACGACTGGGAATCACCAACATTAGGAGCTTGGGGACTTGGTTGGGAAGTATGGCTAGATGGAATGGAAATCACTCAATTTACATATTTCCAACAAGTTGGAGGATTAGAACTTGACATAGTTCCAGTAGAAATCACTTACGGACTTGAAAGAATCGCTCTATATATCCAAAATAAATCAAATGTTTATGATTTAGACTGGACAGACGAAGTTAAATACGGAGATATGAGATACCAATATGAATATGAAAATTCAAAATATTCATTTGAATTAGCTGACTTAGAATCTCACTTCAAATGGTTTGATGAATATGAAGCTGAAGCTAAAAAAATATTAGAAGCAGGACTTGTATTACCAGCATATGACTATGTTTTAAAATGTTCTCACACATTCAACGTCCTAGATTCAAGAGGGGCTATCTCTACAACTGAGAGAATGGCTTATATTTTAAGAGTTAGAGAATTAGCTAAAAAATGTGCTGAAATCTATGTAGAAAATAGAAAGAACTTAGGATATCCATTACTTAAAAAAAATATATAGTTTAAGATAAATATTTTTTAAGATGGAATTAAAAATTTGTGAAGAAGGAGATAGAAATATGAAGTTGTTATTTGAAATAGGAATGGAAGAAAACCCAGCAAGATTCCTAGTTAATGCTTTAAATGATTTAAAAAATAACCTAGCAAAAAAATTAAAAGATGAAAGAATAGATTATCAAGATATAAAAACTTTTGGAACTCCAAGAAGATTAGTTATCTTAGTTGAAGGACTAGCTGAAAGACAAAATGACCTTAATGAATTAAATATGGGACCAGCAAAAAAAGTTGCTTATGGACAAGATGGAATGCTTTCTAAAGCAGGACTTGGATTTGCTAAATCTCAAGGAGTAGAAGCTAAAGATTTAGAAATCGTTTCTACACCAAAAGGTGAATATATAGCTGTTAGAAAATTCTCTGAAGGGGTTGAAACAAAATCTTTACTTTCTGATATATTAAAAAATCTTGTATTAGAACTTGAATTCCCTAAATCAATGAAATGGGCTGACAGAAAATTCAGATTTGCAAGACCTATCCAATGGTTCTTAGCAATAGTTGACAACGAACTTGTAAAATTTGAAATTGAAGGAATCGAAAGTGGACTTGAATCAAGAGGACACAGATTCTTCGGTGGAAGATTTACAGTTGCAAATGTTGATGAATATTTCACAAAAATAAGAGAAAATAATGTAATCATCGATATAGCTGAAAGAAAACAAATGATAAAAGATATGATAGCTAAAAATTGTACTGGAGAAGATGAAGTAGTATTAATCCACGAAAATCTTTTAAACGAAGTTACAAACTTAGTTGAATATCCTTATCCAATCGTTGGAACATTCAATCAAGATTTCTTAGAAGTTCCACAAGAAGTATTAATTATATCTATGGAAGTTCACCAAAGATACTTCCCAATCCTAGATAAAAATGGAAAATTACTTCCAAAATTTGTAGTTGTAAGAAACGGTATCGAATATTCTGATAAAGTAAAAGCTGGAAATGAAAAAGTTTTATCAGCTAGACTTGCAGATGCTAGATTCTTCTATCAAGAAGACTTAAAACAACCATTAATCGAAAATGTTAAAAAATTAGAAACAGTAGTATTCCAAAAAGATTTAGGAACTATTGCTGCTAAAATGAGAAGAGTATCAAAAGTTGCTGATGCTTTAATCGATAAATTAGGATATGGAGAAATTAGAGAAGATATCCAAAGAACAATTACTTTATGTAAAGCTGACCTTGTAACAAATATGATAAATGAAAAAGAATTTACTGAATTACAAGGACTTATGGGAGCAGATTATGCTTTAAAATCTGGAGAAAAAGAAACAGTATCTTTAGGAATCCAAGAACACTACTTCCCAAGATTTAAAGGGGATAAATTACCAACTACCAAAGAGGGAATCGTTGCAGGAATCTGTGATAGAATTGATACTTTAGTTGGTTGTTTAGGTGTTGGAATCCAAGTTACAGGTTCTAAAGACCCATTCGCATTAAGAAGAGCAGCACTTGGAATTGTAAACGTTATACTAAATTCTAACTTAAATGTTTCTTTAGAAGCTTTAGTTGACAAAAGTATAGAAGTTTTAGAAGCTGACGGAGTATTAAAGAAAGATAAAGTTGCTTTAAAGAAAGAAGTATTAGAATTCTTAAAACAAAGAGTTATCAACGTATTTACAGATATGGGATACAGAAGAGATATAATCTCTGCTGTTGTTGAAAAATCTTGGGATAACGTTGTGGAAACTAGAACTATGATAGAAGTTTTAGGTGAAGCAGTTCAAGAAGAAAACTTCAAAAAATTAATAGGAATAGTAAAAAGAGTTGGAAACATCGTAAAAGCTCATAAAGCACAAGATGTTAACCAAGAATTATTCAAAGAAGAAGCTGAAAAAACTTTATATTCTTATGTAGAAACTCTAGACAAAACAACTTGCGAACTTTTATCAGCAAAAGATTATAAAGGATATTTAGAAGCTATCGTTTCTGGAGAAGAAGTTGTAAACAACTACTTTGATTCAGTAATGATAAACGATAAAGACGAAGCTATAAAAAATAATAGACTTTCTCAAATGAGAAGATTAAACTCTATCTATGAAAAAATGGCTGACTTAAACTTCATCGAAGGATAATAACTTTTAAATAAATTGCACCTAGAATCTTGAGAAATTGAGATTTTAGGTGTTTTTTTATTTTTTGAAAAAATTTTTCAATATTTATATCTGTTTTGAATAAAATAATACCTCTTAAAATTATTTTATCCTTGACAATAAAGGAAAAAAAAGATATCATCTATATGTAGAGAGTGATTTTTACAAAAGAAAAAATTGAAAAAATACAAAAATATGTAAAAATATAATAAAAAAAAATTGTAAATTGCATATTTTAATCCAAAAAATAAAAAAGAGTTGCTTTATGGACTGAGTATAATTTTTTTATTGACAAAATTTTTAAAAAATATTATAATTAAACGTTAATGGAAAAATAGATTTGAAAAAAAACTTATGTTAAAGGAGATAAAATATGGGAAGATTAGTAGGAACTATTTCAAGAGGACTTCGTGCACCAATCATACACAGTGGTGACGATATAACTACTTTCACAGTAGATGCAGTTTTAGCAGCTACAAAAAGTGAAAATATAGCTTTAAGAGATAAAGATGTTGTTGCAATAACAGAATCAATCGTAGCTAGAGCACAAGGAAACTATGCTACTATAGACGATGTAGCTGCTGACGTAAAGGCTAAATATGGAGATAATACAATAGGAGTTATTTTCCCAATTCTAAGCCGTAATAGATTTTCTGTATGTTTAAAAGGAATCGCTAGAGGAGCTAAAAAAATAGTTTTAATGTTTAGCTATCCATCAGACGAAGTAGGAAATCACTTTATAGACTATGATTTACTAGATGAAAAAGGTGTAAATCCTTGGACAGATGTTTTAACAGAAAAAGAGTTTACTGAAAAATTTGGAAATCCTATCCACGTATTTACAGGAGTAAACTATATTGAATATTATTCAGAATTAATAAGAGAGCAAGGGGCAGAAGTAGAAGTAATATTTGCTAACAACCCAACTGCTATTTTAAAATATACAGACTGCGTATTAAACTGCGATATTCACACTCGTATGAGAACTAAAAAATTATTAAAAAATGCTGGAGCTAAAATAGTTTACGGAATGGACGAAATCCTAACTGCATCAGTAAATGGAAGTGGATTTAATGAAGCTTACGGATTATTAGGATCTAACAAAGCTACTGAAGATTCAGTAAAATTATTCCCTCGTAACTGTAAAGAAATCGTTGTAAAAATCCAAGCTATGTTAAAAGAAGCTACTGGAAAAAATATCGAAGTTATGGTTTACGGAGACGGAGCTTTCAAAGACCCAGTTGGAAAAATTTGGGAACTTGCTGACCCAGTAGTATCTCCAGGATATACAGATGGATTAGAAGGAACACCAAACGAAATAAAATTAAAATACTTAGCAGACAATGATTTAGCTGGACTTAAAGGAGAAGAATTAAATAAAGCTGTTGCTGAAGCAATCAAAGGAAAAGATTCTGACCTTAAAGGACAAATGATAACTCAAGGAACTACTCCAAGAAGACTTACTGACCTTATTGGATCACTATGTGACTTAACTTCAGGAAGTGGAGATAAAGGAACACCAATTATCTTAATTCAAGGATACTTTGATAACTATATAGATGACTAATAAAAAATAGAGGATAGTTTTTAGGCTATCCTCTATAAATTTTATGTCTTTTATATTTTTCAATCAGCTTCGACGTCTAGTATTACACCTTTTATAAAAAGGCTAAGAAAGTTAGAGCTGATTTTTATATTTTTCAAATTTTTTAAATATTCAGGAATAAACACTTTTACTCCTTGGACTTCTTCAATGTTATATTTAAAATCTTTGTCTTCTATTTGAGAGTTATCTTTAACTAATTCACCCTGAATTACATCACGACAACCAGCTCAGCCAAAGCTTAAAGACTCTCTTTTTAAGACAATTCCGATTAGATTATTTTTTTTGATATGTTCTTCAACTTTTTTACTAATCTTTATTACCATAAAAAACCTCCTTTCGTTTTTTTACATTATAACATATAATAAAAATTATAGAAATATTATATTGTTTTAGCTATTGAATATTTTCTATCTTTAATATATAATTATACTAAAAGAAAAATTAGGAGGTAAGATGTACAAAGCAATAATAAGTGATTTAGATGGAACTTTATTAAATTCACATCATATGATATCAGAATATACTAAAAATGTTATCAAAAAAATAATAAAAGAGAAAGATGTAAAATTTATAATCGCTACTGGAAGACATTATATTGATGCTTCTTGTTTTATGAAGCAGTTAGGGGCAAAATCTTATTTAATATCTTCTAACGGAGCCAATGCTCACACAAGTGATGGAGAACTTTTAATTGAGCATTTAATGGATAAAAAAGATGTTGAGAGAATTTTAAATATTCAAGTTGATAAAGATGTAATAGTTAATGCTTATACAAGTAATGGTTGGGACGTAGATAGAATGTTACCAGACTTTAATGCTTATCATAAAGAATCTGGATTTGTTCCAAATATTGTAGATTTTAAAAACTATGATAAAGAGGATATTTTAAAATTCTGCTATATAGGTGAAAAAGAAAAAATAGAGGAACTTGAAAATAAAATAAGAGAAGATAAAAAACTTGTGGAAGATATAACTTTAACAGCATCTTTGGATATTTGTTTAGAAATAATGAAAAAAGATGTATCAAAAGGAAAAACTTTAAAAGAGATTTTAGATAGAGAGGGAATAAAACTTTCTGAAGCTATCGCTTTTGGAGATGGACTTAATGATGAAGAGATGTTAAGTGTAGTGGGAAAAGGGCTTATTATGGGAAATGCCAGTGAAAAATTAAAGAAAGCTCAACCTAATTTAGAAGTGATAGGAACAAATGATGAAGATGCAGAGGCAAAATATTTAGAAAAAATTTTCTTGGAGGCATAATGATAGACCATATTGCTATTTGGGTAGAAGATTTAGAAAAGATGAGAGAGTTCTATTGTAAATATTTTGACGGAGTATCTAATCAAAAATATGAAAACAAAATAAAAGGATTTGAATCATATTTTATATCTTTTGATGGTGCTACAAGAATAGAACTTATGAAAAGAAAAGATATAGAAGAGAGAATATATAAAGAGATTTTAGGTTTGGCTCACCTAGCTTTTAAAGTGGGAAGCAAAGAAAAAGTAAATGAGCTAACAGAGATTTTTAGAAAAGATGGGTATAAAATAATAGGAGAGCCAAGAACCACAGGAGATGGATATTACGAAAGTGTAATACTTGATCCTGAGGGAAACAGAATAGAACTAGTTGGATAAAAATTTTGATTTTGTAGTGGAAAGGGAGAGAAATTATGGAATTAAAAATTTTTTATGAGGAGACTGACGAGACTAAAAACATTTTAGGAAAACTTTTAGAAGATAAATTTATAAAAGAGGCAATTTTAGCTGATAGACATAATAGAAGGGTAGCTCTTTTAAAGATTGATGGAGAGGAATATGTATTAAAAAGAGAAAGATCTTTTAATTTCTTTGGGTTAAACAATAATATAAGATTGATGCACAACAATATAAAAGCACTTAATTCAAAGGGATTTTTTAATACATATAATGTAAAGTTTATCATTGAAAAAAAGATAGATTTTTTCCATTCAGAACTGATTTATATGACTAACTTTGTCAGAGGAGAAAGCCCAAAAACAAAAGAGGATTATGATGAGATGATGAAACTTTTAGTGAAACTACATTCATTAAAACATTATCATGGAGATTGTAAGCCAGAAAACTTTATAAAAACTTGTAAAGGAATGATTATGATAGACAGTAAGTTTAGAAGAGCTTTCTTTAATAAGTTGGGAATTTATAAAGATGTTTTAAGATTACAAAGATTTACAAAAGAGTCTTTGGACTTGAATAAATATTTTAAAAATTACAAAAAACATTTCTTGTATTATGTGGCTATTTTACTTATTTATAGAAGAGATATCTTCAGAGGCAATAAAAGTTTTTGGAAAGAAGTTTTATAAAAAAATAAGAGTTACTATACTAAATAAAGTATAGTAGCTCTTTTTTCTTTTAGAGAATATTTTTGTAAATTTTAATTATTTTATTTTTAAATCCTTAAATCCTTTTCCAAGAACCTCTGCCACATCAGTAATATATACAAAAGCATCTTCATCAACTGAACGAATAATTCTTTTTATAGCAGTTACTTCATAACGATTCACAATACAAGAAAGCATATTTTTTTCTTTTCCCTCAAAGCCCCCTTGAGCTTTTATAATTGTAGTCCCTCTTTTAGCCTCTTTCATAATAATATCTTTTATAATAAGAGATTTATCAGAAATAACAGTTATAGCCTTAGAGCTATCAAATCCATCTTGAATCATATCTATAACTTTTGTACAAGAGAAAACTCCAACTAAAGTATACATAAATATCTCTTTACCAAAAAGAAATCCAGAGATACTAAGAACTGTAAAGTCCATAATAAAAAATGCTTTACCAACAGGTATTTCAAAATATTTATTTAAAATCTTTACTAAAATATCTGTACCACCACTAGATCCACCAGCAGTAAACATAGAACCAAGCCCAAGTCCTACCAAAATCCCACCGAATATACAAGCCATCAATTTATCTTGTAGAGGAGCTGTTGGAACTCTTGATAAAATTTCAAAGGCAACTGATGTCATAACTGTTCCATAGAAAGTCTTTAAAATAAATTTGCCCCCGATTAATTTATATCCTATAATTATCAAAGGAATATTTAAAAGAGCATAGGTAGTCCCTATATCAAATTTAAATAGATAAAATAAAATAAGGCAAATCCCTGTTATTCCGCTACTTCCTAGGGAATTGGCTCTATAAAAATAATGAATACCAAAAGCTATTAAAAATGCTCCAATAGTTATAAGAAGAATGTCCCTAAAAAGATATTTTTTCAATTACCCCTCCTTAATCTAAGTTTTGACTAGTTACCATAAGAACAGGAACTACTTGTTTTTTTCTTGAGATTATTCCATTTAACCAGACAATATTATTTTCTAATTTTACATCAAAGGCTTTTTCTAATAAGTTTTGTTTGTCTCCAATAGCCAAGAAATAAGAACCAGATTTAATAATATCTGTGATTATTAAAATTGATAGTGAATAATCGTGGATTTCATTGTTGATATTCATTATATCTTCAAAGTCTTTTTTCTTTTCAAGAACTCCTTGAATGTCAACAGTGTTGATTTGAGAGATAGAGATTTTAACTCCATTCATTGTAAACTCTTTCATATCTATAGAAAGTATCTCTTGAGAAGTCATATTTTTTAGAGATGTACCAGCAATAAGCATCTTCATTCCAAAAGATTCAAAATCCTCTTCACCACAAAGTTTTGAAAGTTCTCTTACAGCCTCAATGTCCTTTTCTGTACAAGTAGGAGATTTAAAAAGTAAAGTATCAGAAAGTATAGCACTCATCATAATACCAGCTATTTCTTTACTAGGCACAACTCTTGCAGCCTTATAAAGGTCATAAATAATAGTTGATGTACAACCTACAATCTCAGCATTTATCTTAACAGGCTCATCAGTTATAAAGTTACCAAATTTATGATGGTCAACAACTTGTAAAATCTTTGCATCTTGTAATCCGTCAACAGATTGTTCCTTTTCGTTGTGGTCAACAAGGATAACTTTTTTTCTAGTAAAGTTAATCAGGTTTTTAGTTCTGATTGTACCATAAACTGTCCCATCTTTTTTAGTAACTGGGAAGTTTGTTTGTGTAGCCTCTTTCATAATATCTTTGATGTCGTGTAAAAATTCATCTATCTTAAATGAATAAAATTTTTCTTTAGGAATTATAGATGAAACTGAAAGCGATTGGCTAATAAGACTTATTATTTTAAATAAGTTTGAGTGAACTCTCATTATGGCACATTCAGATGTTACACGAGGAGATATAAAATCCTCTTCTGAACAAGAAACTATTATGACTTTTGCTCCAGCTTTTATAGAACGGTCTATACCATCAGCAAGATAAGTTGTTACAACTATATCCCCTTTGCTAACCTCATCAAGTTCAGATATAGATTTTAAATTTCCTGTTATTATTCCACTAGGATAAACTCCACTTACAATATCTCCTTTTAAAACATTCATAAGATTTTCAAATGTAGTTGTATATTTTGTAAATAAATCACAGTGATCAAGGTTTAAATAAGTGTTAGCAATGTCAGATACATGTAACATTCCTTTTAATTGTCTATTTTCATCTATTACAGGAAGACTGGAGAAATTTTCCTCAGTCATAGTGTCCAAAGCTCCTTTTAATGAGTCGTTGACAGATAATACTTTTTTTTCAACACGAGTTAGGTCGGAAATCTGAGCACTAACAGTTTTTAAAAACTTAGGAGTATCAATTTTAAAATAATCTAAAACAAATCTTGTTTCGTTGTTAATCTCTCCAAGACGACAAGGGATTGCCTCTTCTCCAAGCTCTTTTTTTAAATTTGCCAAAGCAATAGAAGAACAGATAGAATCTGTGTCTGGGTGTCTGTGTCCAAAAATTAGAATAGGGTCCATAAATCCTCCTTAAAAAAATAAATTCGTATATTATCATTATAGCTTATATTTTTTAAATGAGCAAATTATTTTATAAAAATAATAAAAATAAGAGTTTAAATTAAAGTAAAAAAATTTGTGATAATATTTAAAATATGTTATACTAAAGAATGGAAGGTGAAAAATGAAGGAGAATATAGCATTAATAGGCTTTATGGGTAGTGGCAAGACAACAGTTGGAAAAGCCCTAGCAAGAGCCCTTGAGATGAAATTTGTAGATATAGACAAAGAGATTGTAAAGCTTGAAAAAAGAAGTGTGACAGAAATCTTTGAGCAAGATGGAGAGCAGTACTTTAGAGAGTTAGAAAGAAAAATAATAGACAAGGAATCAAAGGATAACAATATTGTAATCTCTACTGGTGGGGGAGTAATTATTGACAATGCCAATATAAAAAAACTTAAGGAATCATCTTTTGTGGTGTATCTTAACTGTGATATAGATTGTATCTATGATAGAGTTAAGAATAAAAAGCACAGACCTCTTTTAAATGTAGATGAGCCTTATAAAAAACTTGTGGAGCTTTATAACAAGAGAGAGATTTTGTATAAAATATCTTGTGATTACAGCGTGGATATAAATAGAGAGAGTTATTTGTATGACACTGTGGAAAAAATAAAAAATAAATATATCAATGGCTAGGAGGGATATTATGAACAGATTAAAAGGAAAAATAGTTTTGATAACAGGGGCTACTGCAGGGATAGGTAAAAGTTGTGCTATGCAATTTGCTGAAATGGGTTCTCGTCTAATACTTATGATAAGAAATGAGGAAAAAGGAAAAAAACTAATACAAGAAATCAATGAAAAATATCCTGATACAGAGATAACACTTCTTGTAGGAGATGTAAGAGATGGTAAGGGTTGTGAAGAACTTATAAACTCTTTACCAGAAGATTTAAAAAGTATAGATGTTTTGGTAAATAATGCTGGTCTTGCTAAAGGACTTGATAAAGTTTATGAAGTTAGCATAGAAGATATAAATACAATGATAGACACTAATATAAAAGGACTTTTATTTGTTACAAGAGCTGTTGTGCCATTAATGTTAAAACACAATAAAGGGCATATAATAAATCTAGGTTCTGTGGCTGGAGCCTTATCTTATGCTAATGGTGGGGTTTATTGTGCTACAAAAGCAGCAGTTAGATTTATAACTGACGCTCTAAGAATAGAACTTTTAGAAACTCCATTAAAAGTAACAAATATTCAACCGGGGCTTGTGGAAACTGATTTTAGTTTAACAAGATTTAGCGGAGATGTTGAAAGAGCTAAAAATGTTTACAAAGGTATTGAGGCATTAACTCCAGATGATATAGCTGATATTATAGTTTCAACAGCTAATCAACCAGATAGAGTACAAGTGTCAGAAGTTACAATAGTAGCTCAAACTCAAGCTGACAGTAGAACAATTTATAAAAAATAATTATTAAAATAAAAGGAGCTAT
>Red_p1__coassemble_623_pt1 | contig 16895 bp, 18 predicted proteins | sample Red_p1__metabat2_low_PE_033 | metagenome-assembled genome bin Red_p1
GTCTATAATATTTTAGAATATTTTTTAATTGACTTTTATAATTTTGTAATCAACTAGAAATTTTTTTATTACAGTGAGATCAACATTAAAGTGTGTTGGTCTTTTTTTATTGCTTAAAATTTTTTAATTATAAATTTTTATTTTTTAGGAGGTTTTTATGAAAAAATTAGTTTTACTTTTTATGACATTTTTATCACTTATATCTTTTGGAAAAGTTGAAAAACTTTACGTCGGAACAAACGCAGAATTTTATCCATTTGAATATTTAGAAGATGGAAAAATAGTTGGTTTTGATGCTGAATTAATCGAGGCTATTGGAAAAAAATTAAACAAAGAGATAGTTTGGAAAAACATGGCTTTTGATGGACTTCTTCCAGCTCTTCAATCTAAAAAAATTGATGTTATCATAGCTGGAATGACTGCTACTCCAGAAAGAAAAAAATTCGTTAATTTTTCTGACCCATATTTTGTATCAAATCAAATGATTATTGTTAATACTGACGATAAAAAATCAAAAGATATAACTTCTTATGAAAATTTGCCAAATCATAGTGTTGGTGTTGTACTTGGATATACTGGAGATGTAGCTGTTAGTAAATTAGAAAATGTAGATGTTCAAAGATTTAATGGAGCATCAGAAGCAATTATGTCTTTAAAAGCTAAAAAAGTTCAAGCTGTTGTTATTGACTCTGAACCAGCTAAAAATTATGTAAAAAATAATGAAGGTTTAAAACTTATCTCTACTGATATTGCAAAAGAGGAATACTCAATCGCCGTTAGTAAAGAAAATAAAAAATTAGCTGAAGATATAAATCTTGCTTACAAAGAACTTGTAAATGATGGAACTTTTGAAAAACTTATAACTAAATATTTTAAATAATAAAATTGATTGGAGGAAATAAAATGAAAGAAAAAGTTGTTTTAGCATATTCTGGAGGATTAGATACATCTGTAATTATACCTTGGTTAAAAGAAAATTATGATTTTGAAGTTATTGCTGTTTCTGTAAATGTTGGACAAAAAGATGATTTTGAAGCTGTGGCTAAAAAAGCAAAAGAAAGTGGTGCAAGTAAATTTTTCGCCATTGATAAAACAAAAGAGTTAGTTGATGATTATATATTTCCAATGATAAAAGCTGGAGCAAAATATGAAAACGAATATCTACTTGGAACTTCTATTGCAAGACCTATAATTGCAAAAGCTCTTGTTGATGTAGCAAAAGCTGAGGGAGCAAACTATATTGTCCACGGAGCTACTGGAAAAGGAAATGACCAAGTTAGATTTGAACTTGGAATAAAAGCTCTTGCTCCAAATATAAAAATAATCGCTCCTTGGCGTATTTGGAATATAAAATCAAGAAAGCAAGAGATTGAATACCTAAAAGAAAAAGGCATTGAGCTTCCTTTTAAAGAGAATTCATCTTACAGTAGAGATGAAAATCTTTTCCACATAAGTCACGAAGGATTAGATTTGGAAAATCCAAGTAACACACCTGATTATAAAAATCTTCTTCAATGGGTTACTCCTCTTGAAGAAACTCCAGACCAAGGAGAAATTATTCAAATAGATTTTGAGCAAGGAATCCCTACAAAATTAAATGGAGAAAAATTAAATGGTGTTGAACTTATTAAGAAATTAAATGAAATAGGTGGAAAACATGGAGTTGGAGTTATAGACTTAGTAGAAAATAGACTTGTTGGAATGAAATCTCGTGGAGTGTACGAAACTCCTGGTGGAACAATTCTTTATTTTGCTCACCAAGAACTTGAAAGACTTTGTCTTGATAGAGAAACTTTCCAAGCAAAAGCAAATCTTTCAAACTATATGGCAAAATTAATCTACAACGGACAATGGTTTACAACTTATAGAGAAGCTATCTCTGCTTTTGTTGATGTTTCACAAAAATATGTAACTGGAAGTGTAAAATTAAAACTTTATAAAGGAAATATGATTCTCCAAGGATTAGACTCAGAATACTCACTTTACTCAGAAGATTTTTCAACTTTTGATGAAGATGAAGTTTATAACCAAAAAGATGCTGAAGGATTTATTAATCTTTTTGGACTTCCTATAAAAATTCAAGCACTTTTAAGAAATAAATAATTCCACTCCTACATAAAAAGGAAGCTATTATTATCTAGTAGCTTCCTTTATCTTTTAGTTATTTTCTGATGCTTTTTTCAAGCAATGTTCACAAACACCTTTAAAGTAAATATGTTTTTCTTTTATTTGGAATTTATCCAATTGACTTAGATCTAAAGAATCTGTATCTAAGAAAATATCATAAATTTGTCCACACTCTGTGCACTTAAAATGTCCGTGTAAAGTCATGTTCGCTTCATAACGAGTTTCATTTTCTTCTATAACTATTACACTGATGATTCCTTTCTCTACAAAAGTATTTAAAGTATTGTAGATTGTCGTTTTTGATAAAGTTGGAATTTCATCACATAGAGCTTTATATATAGTATCAACAGTAGGATGTATTCTATTTTCTAAAAGAAATTTATATATTTGCATTCTTTGATAAGAAGGTTTTATTCCATTTTCTTTTAGAAAAGCACCGATATCTTTCACTTCGTTTAAAACAGCTTCCATAATTGTACTCCTTTCATTATGTAATAATTGTTAATATATTATAATTTAAAATTGAGTAAAAGTAAAGTGTTTTTTGATTATTTTAAAAATTTTTTCATTATATATCTGTCAATTCCTATATCATATTCATCTTTTTCTAAACTCTCTATAAAATATCCTATTCTTTTATAAAGATTTATTGCTTTTATATTTTTAGGATCAACAGTTAAAGAAACAATCTTTTTTCCATAATTTTTAAAATATTCTTCACAATGAAGTAAAAGTTTAGTTCCTATCCCTTTTTCTCTATATTCTTTCATCACAGAAAATCCATATAAAAATATCTCTGGTCTGTCAAAAGCTACCATAAACTCTGCTGCACCTACAATTTTTCCCTCTTCAAAGGCAGCAAAAACTTTTCCAAATTTTACTATTGGTTTCAAAATCCAAAGGTCAACTCCTCCAAATTTTCCAAAAGTATATTTCTCCATTTCAACTATCTCATTCATATATTCTTTATCTTTTATAGAGATTTCTTTTATTTCCATTTTTTCTCCTAATATTCTACCTTCGAAAGATAAAGACCCGATGGTTCAGCAATCTCGATCTTATATTCTTTAAAAGGATTTTCTAGTAATTCTCTTATATAGTTTTCAGGTTTTCTTCCAAAATATATATCTAATGCTGTCCCTACAATAATTCTAATCTGAGTTTTTAAAAAAGCATTTCCCTCTATATATATTCCCATTGTATTTTCATCTTTTAAATATGTTTCTATATTATAAATAGTCCTTATACTTGTTTTATTATTTTCATCTTTCAACCTAAAATTATTAAAATCATGTTCTCCAATAAGAGGTTTTAAAATTTCTAAAAATCTTTCACAATCAATTTTTTTATTTACATAAGTTTTATATCTTCTTGAAAAAACATCTTTTTTCCAAGTGATAATATATTCATAAGCTCTGGTCTTAGCCTGAAATCTTGAATTAAAATCTAAACCAACCTCTTCAATGTTATAAATATCTATATCATTTGGTAAAAGTTTATTTAAAGCTCTTTGAAAATTTTTTAATGGAATGGTTATATTATCATTTATAAAAAAGTTAGATACTTGAACTGAAGCGTGAACCCCTCTGTCTGTTCTACCAGCAGTTACCATATTGATATCTTCTTTTAAAATAATTTTTAAAACTCTTTCTATTTCACCTTGGACTGTCCTTTTATCTGGCTGTCTTTGAAAACCATAAAAGTCACTTCCGTCATAGGCATAAGTTATTTTTATATTTCTCATTCTTTTCCCCTTAAAAAATTTATCAAGCTATATCATATCACATATGATTTTTTTTATCAATAAAATATATTTACAACTCTTTCTTTGCCTCTCTTATTGCACTATATTGAAACCCTTTTCTCATAAGAGATTCTATCTTTTTTCTCTCTTCTTTATCTCCCATTTTTATCCAAAGTTTTTTTATCTCTTCAATCTCATCATCTTGGTTATCTTCCAAAAGTTCCCTTATTATATTTCTATCTACACCTTTCATTAAAAGATTGTACTCTAATTTTCTACTTCCCCAACTTTTGTGACAATTTATAAAAGATACAGCAAAATCTCTATCATTTAGATAGTTATGGCCCTTTAATTTTTCAATTATTTTTAAAACTATATCTTTTTCTCTATATTTCATTATAAGTTTTGTTGTTATTTCTCTTACAGAATAATCTCTTTTTTCAAGCAACCAATATGAAAAAGAGAGAACAGCTCTCTCTACAAGCTCAAGATATATATCTTTTGCAAGGTCTATTCCCTCTTTCAATTTGTATTCATCTATTGTTTTTTTCTGAAGAGAAATTTCCACACCATTTTCAAATAAAATTTTATTCTTCTGGAGCTTCAAAATCTTCATCTATTCCGTCCTCTCCCTCTTCTTCTGAAGATGTTTTTGCTAAAGGAACTTGTTTTTCTTTTAATTCGTTGTAGATTTTTTCTAGTAAATCTTTTTCTTCTTCAAGTCTAGCTTTTACATTTTCTTTACCTTGACCAAGTCTCATATCTCCATAGCTAAACCAAGCTCCAGATTTAGAAACTATATCTGCATCAATAGCAGCATCTAAGATTTCTCCTACTTTTGAAATTCCTTTTCCATACATTATTTGGAAAGTTGCTTCTTTGAATGGAGGAGCTATTTTATTTTTAGTAACTTTTACTAAAACTTCATTTCCTATAATATTATCTCCTTGTTTTACAGAACCTACTCTTTTTATTTCAAGTCTTACAGAAGCATAGAATTTTAAAGCTTTTCCTCCTGTTGTTGTTGTTTGAGGTCCAAATCCAAATCCACCGATTTTATCTCTTATTTGGTTAATAAATATTATTGTAGTTTTTGATTTATTTAGAGTTCCTGTTAATTTTCTAAGAGCTTTTGACATAAGTCTTGCTTGAAGTCCCATTTGTTGATCTGACATCTCTCCATCAATCTCAGCTTTTGGAACAAGTGCTGCAACTGAGTCAACAACTATTACATCTATTGCTGATGAATGAACTAATGAGTCAACAATTTCTAATGCTTGTTCTCCATAATCTGGTTGAGAAATTAAAAGTTCATCTATATCAACACCAAGTGCTTTTGCATAAGTTGGATCAAGAGCGTGTTCAGCATCTATGAAAGCTGCTATTCCTCCAGCTTTTTGTGCTTCAGCTATTATATGAAGAGCTATTGTAGTTTTACCAGAACTTTCAGCTCCATAAACTTCTATTATTCTTCCTCTTGGTACTCCTCCAAGACCTAATGCTGCGTCAAGATTTATACTTCCTGTTGGGATAACTTCTATATTCATAGATGAGTTTTCTCCCAATTTCATTATAGCTCCCTCTCCGAAATCTTTAGTAATTTGTTTTATTGCATTTTCTAACGCTTTATTTTTATCTACAACCTCTGATGATTTTTTTACAGCCACAACAAACCTCCTTAATTTTTTTCTAAATCTTTTACAATTTTTTCAAAAATATAATTTTCATCAATATTATTCATACAATTAAAATGTCCTTTAGGGCATTTTTTTCCTCCATGTAAACTACAAGGGGAACATTTTTCATTGGCATAGATAAGTTCTGCCAAATTGTTATACTCAAACATATTAGGATCTGTTGGTCCAAATATTACATAGGATTTACAACCAACACCTCTCCCTATATGAAATGGTCCTGAGTCATTAGTAACTAAAAGTTTCGATACAGAAAGCAAAGCTCCACTCTCTTTAAGTGAAATTTTTCCTGCAAGATTGATACAAGAATTTTCACTTACTTTATTGATAAGCTCACATCTTTCAATATCCTCTTTTCCACCTAATAAAACAGTTTTTATTTTATATTTATCATAAAGTTTTTTTGCTAATTTTCCAAATTTTTCAGGTAACCATTTTTTTGTTTCCTTTGAAGCTCCCGGAGCCATAGCAAACATTCCTGAATATTTTTTTACATTTTCTAAATCATCTTTGGAAAAATTAAAATCTAAATCTTCCCATTTATATTTTATCCCCAAAACTTTAAAAGCTTTGAAATAATTTTTTATTATTGTATCATCTACATGATATTTTATAAGTTTTAATTTTACAAGTAGTGACTTCCAAAGTTTTCTCTTAGGATATACAAAGATTTTTGATTTTATTTCACTTGAAATAAGCTTTGATCTAAATTTTCTATGAAGATCAAATACATAATCATACCTGTTTTCATTTAATTTTTTTCCAAATTTTTTAATATTTCTAAATCCATCATCTTTTTTCTTATCAAAAAGAATAAGATTATCTATATATGGACTTCCCTCTATTGAATCCTTAAAATTTTTTAAAACTACGAAATCTATAACAATATCTGGAAATTTTTCCTTAAGTTGTTTTAATATAGGAGTAGTAAGTATTATATCACCAATAGAGCTTAGTCTTATTATCAGAACTCTCATTGGTTTTCCTCCTGATTTTCATTATTAATCTCACTTGAATATTTTTCAAAATCTTTATTTCTTTTAAATTTTGATTTTATTTTTTGGAATATACTCTCTTTTGATTCTAGATCTTCTGACTTTTTAAATTTTTCCCCTCTTAAAAGAGACTTTACAAAAGCTCTAACTTTTCCCCAGAATATCAAATAATAATCTACAAGTCTTGCTACTACATGATATATTCCATGTCTTTTATAATATTTTTTTATACTTTGCCCACAACTAGTTTCAAGATAGATAAATTCATAAGCTTGGGCAAATTTTCCAAAAATACTTTTTTTAAATCTAGCGTCTATTATATAGCAAAATCCATTGGAAATTATAAAGTTTGAAAGTTGGCTATCTCCGTGAATAAATCCTTTAGAATGGATTTTTTCAAGAGTATCGCAGATAATTTCAATATTATCAATATTCCCCTCTCTACCATCTATATATTCCATTACTAAATAAGAATCTACAACCATTCCAAACTTTTTAGTTTCACAAGCAAAATAAGGTTTTGCTGTATCTATCCCATTTTTTAATATTTTTTCTAAACAAAGAAACTCTCTTTGAGATTCTCCTCCTCTAAATATAGAAAGAAATCTCTGCCATTTTCTTGTATTTTTCTCTGTTGGAATCTTATAAACATAAGTTTTTCCATTAAGCTCAATCAGTTTTACTGTACTTCTATGGTCAGACTTAAGAGTTTTTAAGACTTTTATTCTTTTTTCCTCAATAGGATTAAAAAATTTCGTAGAAGAGAGTTCATCAAAATATATATTTTTCTTTTTCATTATACCTTTATACATACTCTCACTCTCCTAAATATTCTTTTATCTCATTAAATACCTCTTCAGGTAAAATATCTCTCATACATTTAAAATGTTTTTCTGGACAAGATTTTCCTCCATGAATACCACAAGGTCTACATTTTAGTCCATCTACTTGGAATACTTTGCTATTTAAACTCCAAGGAAAAAATCCAAATTTTTCAATTGTTGGTCCAAAAAGTGCAAATATTCTTGGCTTTTTAAAAGCTGAGGCTATATGAATAGGTGAAGAATCATTTGTCACCACAACATCTGCCCTTGATAAAATATCTGCTAACTCCAAAAGAGAAGTCTTTCCTCTCATATCAATTATATTTTCTTTTTCTATTGGAAGATTTATTTCATCTTTTCCACCTACAACAATCAACCTTACATTAGAAAGCTTTTTTAAACTTTTAGCTAATTTATTAAAATATTCAACTGGCCATTGTTTTGTAAACCATTTACTTCCCGGAGCAAGAACAACCACCTTTTTATCTTCCAAAAGATTTTCTTTCCAAAGGTTGTCCCCTTTCATTTTCTCTTTTTCTCCCGGATAAAGTTCTATCTCATATCTTTTTTTATTTTCTGGAGCTACAAAACTCAAAAGTTTTTCAACCTCGTGTTTTGTTCTATCATATTTTATCTTTTCTGTAAAAAGACAACTTCCAGATGCTAGGTCATAACCTTTTCTTATTGGAGAACGAGAAAGCCACGAAAGTATTGAACTTCTTAGATATCTATGAGGAGTTATTACCATATTAAAATTTTCATAACGAAGTCTTTTTCCAAGTTGCCACACTCCGCTTATTCCCTTATGCTCTCCTCTTTTATCATAGACAATAATATTATTAAGATGTGGATTATTTTTAAGAATTGCCTCTCCACTTGGAGTAGTTACATAAGTAATATCAGAATCTGGATAAGTATCTTTTATTTTTTTTATCAGAGGTGTAGATAAAACTATATCTCCAATAAAAGCTGTATGTATTATTAATATTCTCAAAATTTTCACCCTCTTTATCTTAAACTTTCATCTAAAGCGTCTACTATCTCTTTTTCTATACTCTTATCATAAGAAGAAAAATATTTATCCTCTTTAGAATAATTTTCAACTACTTTTCTCTCTGGTCTATCTGGAATTATATATTTTACATTTTTATTGTTTATTACTCCCCATCTAATTGGGTGTTGAGTTTTTTTATTTGGATAGATTGCCACTATATTTTTTTCTAAAGCTCCAGCTAAATGAGTTGGACCAGTTGACCCACCAAGATAAACTGTTGCTTTGTCTATTATTCCTGCAAGATTTAAAACTGAGCCTTCATTTGCAAAAACATAGATTTTTTCTCTATCAATTCCCTTTAGGATTTTTTCCGCTCTTTCTTTTTCACTAATATGACAGGCAATAATTATTGAAATATCCCCTCTCCTGTCATAAATTTTTTGCAATAAATTTTGATACTGCTCATCTGTTATAGTTTTTGCTGAACCGCCCATAAAAGGATTTACAACTAAAACCTTTCCAGATATTTTATTTTTATCTATATACATATTTGCAATATCTATATTTTCTTGCTCCAAATATATTTTACTATTTATTTCAAAAACTTCATCGTATCTTTTTGGATCTATTTTTCTTATCAAATCTAAATTATACTCTGCCTCATTTTTTATAGAATGAGATCTTTTTTGCCAAACTCCTTTATTAAAAGAAAAAATAGAATATATTTTTGATATTGGACCTACTCTATAACTTGCTCCACTTTTTCTTGCAAGTTTTGAAATAATTTTATCATTATAAAGTGCAATAAAAATATCTGCGTTAAAGCCTTTTATTTCATTTTCTAATTCTTCTTCTGAGTAATCATCTATTTTTATTATTCTATCTATATAAGGAAGATTTTTAACTATCTCATAGTTATAATTTCTAACTAATATCATAATCTCTGCATTAGGAAACATTTTTCTTGCCATAAAAAAACTAGGGATTGATAATAACAAATCTCCTATTTTATCTGTTCTTGAAATTATTATTTTTTTTATTTCATTAACTTCCATCTGTTTCCCCTCTATTTTTTGTAAGAATTATTCTTATACATCTCTCTAAGTTTGAAATATTTTACCATTGAGTACATTGCACTTGTAGATGCAATCATAAGCCCCTCTATTCCGTCTAAAAATCCAAGTCTTATTATATACATTCTAATAAATTTAAAAATCGGATTAAAAATTATTTGAAAATTTGATGGTTTCTTTCCTCTTCTATAATATTCCTTTGCACCCTCTGTTGTGTATCTATTAAACTTTGTAAAATATTCCTCTAATGTTATATAGCTATGATGATAGATTTCCTCTTTTAATCTATAAACTTTTTTGTCTGTTAAAAATTCCTCATGAACTTCGTTTGTATTAAATCTTCCAGCGTCTTTTCTAAAAAGTCTTATATGATATTGATTACTCCAACCACCATGTTTCAATTTTTTTCCAAAGCATACTGATGAAAAATTTATTTCAAAAACTTCTTTTTCGCTTTCATTTTCTTTTATCTCTTTTAATTTATTAGCAAGTTTTGGAGAAATTTCTTCGTCTGCGTCAATATTTAAAACCCAATCTCCTGTGGCATTTTCTATAGCAATATTTCTTTGTTTTCCATAACCTAGCCATTTTTGATTGATAAATCTAGCTCCGTATTTTTTGGCTATCTCTTCTGTTTTATCAGTTGAACCGCTGTCAACTATAACTATTTCGTCAGCTACTCCCTCTAAAGATTTTAAAGTTTTTTCTAAGATTCTCTCTTCATTAAGAGTAATCATTGCCACAGATAATTTCATAACTCCCCCATTTCTTATAAGAAAAAATATTTACATTATTTTTGATTATCTATAATAATTATACCAAATAAATAGGTTTTTATAAAGTAATATTTCAATATATTCAAAATTTTTCAAAAAAACAAACCTAGAATTTAACAAAGTTTTAAATCCTAGGTTTTAGTTTTTTATTTTAAATATCCTTTTTCTTTTAACTCTTTTTCTATCAGTTCCAATGTTTCTTCACTATCAGCTTCTAGCGTATGAAAATGTTTGCCAAAAGTAAGATTTTTTAGTGGATTTGCCTCTCCATTTCTAATTTTTTCAAGAAACTCTGCCACTTTTCTTCTGGAATTAATATTTAAGTTAGCTTTTAAACTTCCATAAACTTGATGTTCTACAAAAACATCTACAATAGTTCCACCTAAATCTACAATAGTTGTTAATTCATCTTCTATCTGCTCATCTGTGTGAGAAACTTCAAAAACTTTTTTCATTCCTTGTGAGTTTTCTAAAAGATATCCTCTATTTGTAGAATAAATTTTATAATTTTCGGCCCTTAATATAGCTATATCTTGAACAATAACTTGACGACTAACCCCATATTTTTTTGCAAGTTCTGTTCCTGAAATAGGTTTTTCTAATATTTTTATTGTATTTAATATATCCTCTCGTCTGTCTTTTCCTGTCATCTTGTCCCCTCTTGTAATTATAAGACACGAAGATTTTTTAAAGAAATATCTAAAATTGGTGCTGAATGTGTCAACGCTCCACTTGATATATAATCTACTCCTGTATCTATAACTTTTTCTATATTTTCTTTAGTAATATTTCCTGAACACTCAGTTTTTGCTCTTCCGTCAACTATTTTTACAGCTTCTTTCATCATTTCTGGAGTCATATTATCAAGCATTATTATATCTGCTCCAGCCTCTAAAGCTTCTCTTAACATATCAAGATTTTCAACTTCAACTTCTATTTTTCTAACGAAAGGTGCATAATCTTTTGCCATTTTTATAGCCTCTTTAACACCTCCAGCTGCATCAATATGATTGTCTTTTAATAAAATTCCATCTGAAAGATTATAACGGTGATTATATCCTCCACCCATTTTAACAGCATATTTTTCAAATATACGCATATTTGGAGTTGTTTTTCTTGTGTCTAATAGTCTTACTTTACTGTCTCCTAATAATTTTACTACATTTCTAGTATAAGTTGCAATACCGCTCATTCTTTGAAGATAATTAAGAGCCACTCTCTCTCCTGATAAAAGAACTCTTATATCTCCAGTTACGTCAGCAAGATGATCTCCTTTTTTTACTTCATCTCCGTCTTTGAAATATCTTTTTACTTGAGTTTTTTCATCTAATAATTCAAAAGTTCTTTGAAATACATCTAGCCCAGCTATAACTCCATCTTGTTTACAGATAAGTTTTACTGTTCCAAGTTTTGCTTCTCTCATAACAGAGTTTGTAGTTATATCTTCACTTGATATATCCTCTCTTAACGCCATTAAAATAAGATTGTCCATATTTAATCTTGTAGTTATATCATTCATTATTCTTCTGCCCCCTTTTGAATTTTATCGTCTTCAATCTCTTTAAAGATTATCTCTTTATATTCAGCAAAAATTTTATCTAAATCACTGTATTTTTCTAAATCTATATTTTGTTCTTCTACATCATTTTCTTCATTTTTAGAAATAATATGAAGTGCTGCTATTTTTCCAAAAACAAGACTTTCAAGAAGTGAGTTACTTGCTAAACGATTTGCTCCGTGAACTCCATTACAGCTTGTTTCCCCTACTGCATATAGATTTTCCATAGAAGTTTGACTGTTAGAATCTACTTCTACTCCACCCATAAAATAATGTTGAGCTGGAACTACTGGTATGCACTCTTTTGTTGGCTCATACCCTTCCTCTCTACATCTTTTTATAATATTTGGAAATCTTTTTTCAATATCTATTCCATGTTTTTTTATCTCTCTCATATCAAGCCAAACGAAATCTGTTCCATCTTTTTCCATTTGAGCTAATATTTTTTGAGTAAGCTTATCTCTTGGAATTAATTCCTCTGTAAATCTTTCAAAGTTTTTATCATAAAGTAAAGCTCCCTCTCCTCTAACTGACTCAGAAACCAAAAATCTTCTTCCAGGTCTTTTTGAATAAAGAGAAGTTGGGTGAATTTGAACATAACTTATATCTTTTAATTTTACACTATGTTTTTTACAAATTGCTAAAGAATCTCCTGTTAAATGAGGGAAGTTTGTAGAATTTTTATAAACTCCACCTATTCCACCAGTAGCTAAAACTATATTTTTAGCATAAATTGGGAAAATTCCATCTTGATTTTTTAAAACTACACCACAACAACTATTTTCTTTAGTGATTATATCTATCATTGTTGTATTTTCCAAAATCTCTATATTTTTCCTTAATTTTACTTGAGCCAAAAGTTTTTCAGTTATCTCTTGACCTGTGATGTCTTTATGATAAAGAATACGAGGTTTTGCATGAGCTCCCTCACGTGTATAAAGAAGTTCCCCATTTTCTCTTTCAAAATCTACACCAAAGTCTATAAGCTCATTTATAATCTCTCTTGAATTATTTATCATTGTTTCAACAGATTCTTTTTTATTTTTATAATGTCCAGCTTTCATAGTATCTTCAAAAAAGCTATCAAAGTCATTTTCATCTCTTAAAACGCAAATTCCCCCTTGAGCTAAAAATGAATCACTTTCTTCAAGAATTGATTTTGTAACCATTAAAATATTTTTATCTTCTGGCAAGTGAAGAGCTGTAAAACAACCTCCTACACCTGTTCCAACTATTATTATATCATATTTTTTCATTCTTTTCGCTTCCTTTTATTTTGCCATTTCTAGCATATTTTCTAGAGGTTTATTAGCCTCTGTTATTATTTCATCTTTTAAATGTACTTGTGGTTCTAAAGTTTCTAATGAATTTATAATTTTATCAAGAGTTATCTTTTTCATTCCAACACATTGAAATTTTTCTTTTGGTAGATAGAATTTTTTATTTGGGTTTTTCTCTTGAAGTTCATATAAAACTCCGTCCTCTGTACAAATTATAAATTCTTCTGCATCACTTTCTGTTACATATTTTATTATTCCAGAAGTACTTCCAACATAATCTCCAAGTTCTACTGTTTCAATAGGACATTCTGGGTGAATTGCCACTTTTGCATTTGGATATTTTTCTTTTGCTTTTAAAAGTTCCTCTTTTGTAAGCTCGTTATGGATAGGACACCAACCTTCATTAAATATAAAATTCTTTTCAGGTAGTTTTGTTGATATATATCTTGCTAAATGTTGGTCTGGTATAAAAAATATATTTTTATTTGGTAAACGTTCAGCTATTTTTAAAGCATTAGCCGAAGTAACACAAACATCAGAGTGAGCTTTTAATTCAGCTGTTGAATTTACATAACAAACTACTGCTAAATCTTCATATTTTTCTCTCATCTCTTTTATTTTTTCAACTGTTGCCATATGAGCCATTGGACAATCAGCACTCATATCTGGAAGTAAAACTATTTTATCTTTATTAAGAAGTTTTACACTTTCTCCCATAAAAGAAACTCCACACATAACAATGACTTTTTCTTTTACTTCACGAGCTTTTTCACTTAAAAAATATGAATCTCCCACATAATCTGCTATTTTTTGTACTTCAGGTTCTGTATAATAATGTGCTAGTATAATTGCATCTTTTTCTTCTTTTAACTTTTTGATTTTTTCAAATTTATTCTCCATTATTCCTCCCTTATGACAGTTATTTTTACAACTGTCTTGTCAGAAGATAGTATACCACACTTTACATTTTATTTACAAGAGTTTAATTTTTAAAAAAATTTTCCTATTATTTCAATTTATGCTATAATAATAAAAATATTATTATATTATAAATTTTTAGGAGTTAATTGATGAAAAAAATTATATTATTTTTTATACTTATTACTGTTTTTACATTTTCAAAAGAGAGCATTAAAATATCAAATGATTATGTAAAACAAGGAGAATTTCTTATAGTAGAATTTCCAAAAGATAAAGATTATACTATAAGTTTTCCTAATTCTCATACCAAAATAAAAAGTTTTATAGAGGGAGATAGTAAAAAAGCTTTTGTTCCTGTTCATTACTCTACACCTGTTGGAGCTTATACTTTAAAAGTTCTTGATGGAAAAAGATTGATGACAAAAAAATTAATAAAAGTTAAAGATGGGAATTTTAAAAAGAGTTACATCACTGTAAACAAAACAATGCAAAAGAAAAGATCATCTTCTAACATGAAAGCAATGACTAATAAAAGTGGAGATGCAAAATCAAATCCAAGTTCTGACAAATTATGGGAAGAAAATTTTATTCTTCCTGTTACTGACAGCAAATATCAAAAAATAAGTAGTCCTTTTGGAGCTATGAGATTTGTTAATAATAAAGTGGCTGGATATCATTCTGGAATAGATTTTCCAGTACCTATCGGAACTCCGTTAGTTGCTACTAATAATGGACGTATTGTTTTGGCTGAAAAACTTACTACAACAGGAAATACAATAATAATAGACCACGGAATGAATATTTTCTCCGCCTATGCTCATATGAGTGAACTTTCTGTAAAAAGTGGTGATATTGTAAAAAAAGGACAAACTCTTGGTAAAAGTGGAAATACAGGATTTACTACTGGACCACACCTACATTTTACAATAAGTGTTGGTACTACTTTTATAAATCCTAACATATTTTTAAATAATAAAATTTTAGAAAATTAATATTTTAATTTAATTGGTCACTCATTGGGTGACCTTTTTTATGCTTTAAAATAAAAAAAGCTGTTGTATTTTAGCAAAATATAAATTTTAATATTTTCACTTTCAGAAATTTTTATCTTTTAAAAATATTTAATTAAAAACCATATTTTTTAATGGGGTAATTTCTATGGATTTAATAAAATAATATTTAAAAAATTCAATCTCTATAAATAAAATTATTTTTATTTTATAATTTTACTATTTCAACAGCTTTTTTATTTTATTTATGACTTTTTATCAATAAAGATTATTTATTGTTTACCATTATATCTAATATAACTTTGTCTGTTACTAACATTCCATCTTTTCCAAGAACACCAGTATTTTTTATAGTAGCTTCCACATCTCTACCGATAATTCCTTCTCCGAATAAAAGATTTCTATTTTTCTTAGATGCGTAATAAGAATCAAATGCACAAGAAATTCCACTAGCTATTTTTGTTGCACAAGAACTTTTTGCTCCGTCACAGATAAGACCAGACATTGTTCCAAGTGTTGTCTCTATAGCTTTTGAACATTGGTCAAGAGTTAAACCATCTAAGAAAGAGATTGCTCCTGCTACTCCAGCACTTGCACACATAGCTCCACAATATGCAGAAAGTCTTCCTATATTTGTTTTAATATGGATTGTTGTCATATGAGAGAAGAATAATCCTCTGATTAATTGTTCATAAGGAATATTTTTCATTTCACAGAATTTTATAACAGGTAAAGATGCTGTCATTCCTTGGTTTCCACTTCCACTTGTTGTCATAACTGCTAGAGAACATCCGTTCATTCTTGCGTCACTACCAGCACTAGCAAAAGCTGCCATATTATTTCTTAAGTCGTTTCCATAAACTCCTTCTTCAATTCCTTCTTTTATAGTTTTACCAATTCCTATTCCATAAAGGTTAGTTAATCCCTCTTTAGCTATTGCAGTATTGCATTCTATAACTTTTTTAAATATTGGTTCGATTAAATTAATGTCTATTGTTTTTGCTGTATTATAGATTAAATCCATTGTTAAAAAGCTTCTGTCTGTCATTGGAGTATCTACGAAACTTCTATCATCACAAGATTGTCCTAAGATTTTTTCTCCATTTTTAATTATTTCAGTTATATTTGTATGATAGTTTTGAATTTCGATACTTGCTTGATCTTCTCCTAAAGTTCCAACAAGTTTTATGTATAATTTAACATCTCCATGATATAATAAAACATTCATTCTATTTTCATCTAAATATTTTTTTACTTCTGGAAGTTTAGTTTTATCTACTCCAGATATTACCATTAATTCTTTTTTAGAATCTCCTAGTATTGTTCCCATTGCGATAGCTGCTTCTATTCCTACCATTCCTTGAGAATTAGGTATTTTTACACTTTTAACATTTTTTATCATATTTCCTGATAAATAAATATCAATTTTTTCTGGAATTCCTCCTAAAATATCTCTTAATTTGCTTCCTGCATAAGCTAGTGCAATTGGTTCAGTACATCCTTCTGCTGGTATTATCTCTTCTCCTAAAATACTCATAATTTTATCTAACATAAAACTACCCCCTATATATTATAATTATTCAATAATATATTAAGCAATTTTTATGCCAAATTTAAAAAAATATTTTTCTACTTATTTCTAGTAAAAATAACACTTTCTTATTTTCTATTTGAATTTTATTTTTTTCATTTTGAAAATTTTTTCTATTTTGAAAATTATTTTTCATAATGAAAAAATTGTATATTATTTTAAAATAAAAAACTTTTTTTAAACAATAAAATCCAATTTAATATTTTTTTCTAAAAATCTAAATCAAAAAAATTATAAAATATTTTTTTACACAAAAAAAAGAAGAGGATTGCTCCTCTCCTTCTATCTTAATAGTTTTTACTATTTGA
>Red_p1__coassemble_1005_pt1 | contig 12039 bp, 10 predicted proteins | sample Red_p1__metabat2_low_PE_033 | metagenome-assembled genome bin Red_p1
TGGAATGCAATCTACAAGTCTTGATAGAGGAGATGTGGATTTAAGTCAAAAATTAGTTGTTACTTATTCAGAGATAGCAAAAAGTAGAGATATTTTAAGAAGAGTAATAACAAAATATGATTTACCAGAAAATGTTCAACAATTATCTAATGCAATAAACATTTCAGTAGTAAAAGATACAGAGCTTATTAAACTTTCATATACTTGTGGAGATTCAAAACTTGCAGAAGCTGTTACTAATGAAGTAGCTAATGAATTTATCCAAAAAGTTAGTCAAGTAATGAGAGTAAGAAACGTAGCAGTAGTAGAGAGAGCACAAGAACCAATGCAACCATTACCTAAAAAAAGAGCAATAATTCTTCTTGCTTCTATTATACTAGGAGGATGTTTAGGTGTAGCAATGGCTTTCTTAATAGAAGCACTACATAAAAAATTAAGAAAATCTTCTGATATAGAAAAAATATTAGGAGTAGAAATGCTTGGAATGATACCAGAAGTATCAATGAATGAAGGAAAGGAAGAGGTAGATGAGTAAGAGAGGAATATTTTTTGTTACTGATGAAAGACCTGAAATAACAGAAGCTTTCAGAACTTTGAGAACAAACTTAGCTTTTTTAAGAGAGAAACATGATGGAAAAACATTACTTTTTACTAGTTCTATTCCAGCAGAAGGAAAATCTACAGTGGCTTCTAACTATGCAGCATCACTTGCTATAGCTGGAAGAAAAACGTTAATAATAGACTGTGATATTAGAAGACCTAGAGCTCATGAAAGTTTTGGTATAAAAATAGAAAAAGGATTAGAGTGTGCATTGACTCATGATGAACCAGTAAAAGATTTAATAATGAAAGATGTTTTGCCTAATCTAGATCTTTTACCAACAAAAAATATGAAAAATAATGTAACAGAACTTTTTTTAAGAGATAAAATGAAAGATATTATTGGAAGTATAAAAGATGAGTATGATACAATTATCCTTGATACTCCTCCTTTAGCAGTAGCTTCTGATGCAGCAATTCTTTCAAGAGACGTTGATGGAGTTGTAGTAGTTGTAGGTTATGATCAAGTAGCAGAAAGAGAATTAAAATTTACTAAAGAGATGCTAGATAATGCAGGAGCTAATATCTATGGATTTATAGTAAATGGTGTTGAGAAAAAAGCTATGTCTTATGGAAACTATGGATATTATACTAATTACTATTCATATTATGAAGAATATTACAATGATGATAATGGAAATAAGAAAAAAAGAAAAGTTCATAAAAAACCAAAAAATAAATTTGAAGCTTTTATGTATAGATTAAAAGAAGAATATGCTAGACATCTGTCTGGTGATATAAAAAGAAGAAGATAATGGAACAAAGTATAATAGATATTCATTCACATATATTATTTGGTGTAGATGATGGAGCTAAAAATATTGAAGAGAGTATTACTTTATTAAGACAAGCTGAAAAGCTAGGAATCACAGATATAGTTTGCTCTAGCCATTATTATATGGGAAGATATGAAAATAAAGAATATAATAAAAATTTTGAAATTTTAAAGAACGAGATAAAAAAGCAAGGAATAAAGATAAAACTTTATAAGGGAAATGAGTTGGCTCTTTTTGGAGATGTACTTTCAAAAGTAGAAAATGTAAATACTATAAACAATAGTAAATATGTTTTGGTTGAATTGAGAAGAGGATTCATATTTTCTCTTTATAAAGGTTTTTTGCAAAAATTAATTGATTTAGGTTATAAACCAATATTAGCTCATATAGAACGTTATCCTTTTATAAAATTTAATGAGTTTATAGAGTTATATAATATGGGAGTAATTTTTCAGATGAATATTAAAACTGTTAAAAGTTTAACTCCAAAGATGAAACATTTTTTGATAGAAGGATATGTAAAGATAGTGGCAACAGATGTTCATAATACTGAATTTAGAAATTATGAATTACAAATTTATTTTAATGAGTTAGAAAAATTGGTTGGAGAGAGTAGAGTAAAAGAATTAACTTATGAAAATCCAAAAAAAATATTAAATAATGAAGATATTATCTTAGTAGAGATCAAGGGGGCAAATGATGAAGTTACAAAAATTAATTCTTCCAGTGGCTTATTTAAGTCTATTTGGAATAAGTTATTCGGTAGAGCTTGAGTTAGATGAAGTTATATCAAGAGCAAAGGTAGAAAGTTCTGAGATAAAAATTCAAGGAATGAATACAGAGATTCAAAAGAAAGGTAAAAATAAAGCTTTAAAAAATCTAATATTACCACCTATTAATTTATCTCAAGAAGATGATTGGGATATAATAAAAGAAGAGGGAGTAGGTATTAGAGAATTAGAAATGGGAGTACCTTTATTTATGGGAGGAAAAAATCTTAACTCATATAGAAAAGCTAAAAATAACCTAGAACTTGCTTATAAAGAAGAAATATTTGCTGAAAATAGAGCTATAGAAAAAGCAGTGGGAGCTTATTTCGATATATTAAACTACCAAAAACAATCCGAAATAATAAACAACGCTGTAAAAGCAATGGATAAACAAAAAGGTAGATTACAAGGACTTTACAAAGGTGGAAAAATAGTTCCAAAATCTGAGCTTTTAAAAGTTGAAGCTGATATTGAAAGATACAGAAGTCTTAACTTAGAAAATGCAAGACTTGAAAAGAAAAGAACAGGGGATTTAAATAGAATATTAAATTTACCACTTGATACTAAGATAACAGGTAAAGATATATTAGCAGGAGAATATCTTGGAGATAGAGCTGATTCTTCAAAATATGCTGATAGAGATATAGATAATACTCATTTAGTTCAAGCTGAAAAATTAAAATTAAAAAATGCTGAATATGATCTTAAAATAGCAAAAGCTGATTTATATCCAACTTTCTATATAAAAGATACTTATACTTTTAGAAAATGGGATAATGAAAAAAACGAGTTATATAAACCAAAAGATAGAAATGAAGATGAAAATAAAGTTGAATTAGGTTTCAGATATTATTTTGCTTGGGGAGGAACTTTAGATTCTGTTAACCAAAAGAAATATGAACTTAAAAAAGCTCAATTAATGCACGATGAAAATGTAAAAGAAATTCAACTTGATATTGAAAATAAAATCAATGAAATAGATTCATTATATGGTCAAGCAAATGCTAACCAAAAGAAAGTAGATCTTCTTAGAGAAAATATGAACATAGATAGTATGAGATATGAAAATCAACTTATTACTACATATGATTATTTAAACTCTGTAAATGCTTATAGAGAAGCTCAAGAGGAGTATTATGCAATTCAAAGAAAGCTAGTTTTAGCAGTAATTGAATTAGAAAACTTATATAGATAATAAAGGGAGAAGTTATGAATAAAAAAATAATAGGTGCTGTAGCAGTTATAGCTGTAGCAGGAATATTTATTTTTAAAAGTGGTATAGGAAAGAGAACTCCTGTTAAAGTAGCAGAAGTGGCTGTTGGAAGACTTGCTGATTCGAGCTTATATTCTGGGACAGTAGTTCCTGGAGAATTAGTACCAGTATATATTGAAGCTCCTGCTGTTGTAGAAAGAGTTTTAATAAAAGAGGGAGAGGAAGTATCTAAAGGAACAGATCTTTTAGTATTCAGTAACAAAAGTATCCTTGAAAATGAAAAAGCTATAAAAATGAATGCTCTTGATTTGAAAGATGTTAATCTTCAAGTAGCAGACTTAGAATCAGGAACATTAAAATTAGAACTAGATAAAAGAGAGTTAGAGATAAAAGAGTTAGAAGAAGCTATAAATGCAGATGCTAAAAAACTTCCAACACTTGAAAGAGAAGCAAAAGTCTTTGCAGAACTTCTAAAAAAAGATGGGGTTTCATCTATTGAAGCTGAAAAAAGACAGCAAGCCTATGATAATTTAAAAGTTGAATTAGGATTAAATAGAGATAAATACAACCTTATGGTAGTTGGATATGAAAGTTTAAAAAGAGAGCTAAATATAGAAGAAGCAAAACTTAGATCTCAACTTGAAAAATTAAAACTACAAGAGGAAACTTTAAGAAAAAGGGAGGAACAATTAAAAGCTCCTCTAAAATCTCCAATAGATGGTGTTGTAGTAAAACTTGATGTAATCGAAGGAGCTATGACAAGTGAAGGAGAAAGACTTTTAGCTATCTCTACTAAAGGAGAAAGTAGAATAAATGTAGAGGTTCCTTTATATCAAGCTAATACAATAGCAAAAGGTCAAGAGGCAAAAATAATATCAAGAGAATTAAATGGTAATAAAGAATATTTAGGAACTGTTGAAAGAATATCTTCTGCTGCTAGAGATGTTAGAGGTGGAAAAGATAAAGTTGTTGACGTAGAGATATCTATCAATGGAGAAAATGACTTAAGACCAGGTTTCGTAACAGATGTAGAGATTGCTGGTAAGGTAAAAACAAATGTTCCAGTGATAAACTCTTTCTCTGTGCAAGAATCTGATGGAAGATACTATGTATATGTTGTAGAAAATGGAGTTGCTAAAAAACAAGAGGTTAAAGTTGGAGGAAGAACAACAAGCTCATATGAAGTATTAGACCTACCAATTGGAACTAAAGTAGTAGTAAACCCATTTAAAATAAAAAATGGAGATAAAGTAAAGGTTGTGGAATAATATGACTTTTTGGTTAGCTTATAAGATGCTTTTTGGAAATATAAAAAGAGCTATTTTTCCTTTCTTAGGAGTTTTATGTGGAATAATCTCTCTTATAATGACATTGTCCTTGGGAGCTGGTGGAGAGAGTATTATAAATACAAATCTTTCAGCTATTGGAGATAATAGAATAATGATAGGGGGAAATAGTTTTAATCAAAGGGATATAAGAATACTTGAAAATTATCCTTTTGTTGAATACGCACTGTTTCCAAAAGCAAGAAGTTATACAGATGACAATATCTATATTGGTTACCCAGAGAGAGTTTTTGATATATTAGATTTACCACATCTAAATGATAGAGAAATAATTGTTGATAAAAATCAATTTGAAAATGCAAAAGTAGGAGATACATTAGAACTTTCTATAGGAACCTATAGGGACAGGTTTTTAATAAAAGGGTTGTATGAAGAAAAAAATCCTTTAGAACTTATGAGAAAAGGAAATAGGATTATCCTTTCTCAAGATACATATGAGAGAATATTTGGAGAAAGAAATTTTTCTGAAATAGTTATCTCGTTTGAGAAGGGAGAAGATGCTGAAGAATATATTCCAATTATTCTTAATAAATTTAAACAAGACAAAGGTTTGTATGGTGATATTCAACTTTTAGAAACACCAGAAGTTTATAAAAGAATAGAAAAAATAAAAAATATTGTTTCTATGACTTTAGGAATTTTATCTGTGATCTCTCTAGGAATAGGTGGACTTGGAATAATGAATCTTATAGGTTCAAATATTAGAGCTAGAACAGGTCATATGGGAATCTTAAGAGCTATGGGAATGAGTTCAAAAGATATGGTTATTATGTTTATAACAGAAGGAGTGATTATATCTTTTATAGGTTCTATTGTAGGACTTATCTTAGGAATAATATTCTCAGTATTTGTTGGAAAGATTATAAATATATATCCTATTTTTAGCTTTGGAGATATATTTATAAGTCTTGTTATATCACTTATAGTAGGAGTAATTATGGGAACTATTCCAGCTATAAAAGCAGGAGAAAAAAATACTATAGAGCTTTTGAGAGAAATATAAAAAATATTTACATTTAAAAAAAATGTGATATAATATGTATTATTAAGATTAATTAATAATTAGAAATGAAGAGGAGGAAATTTATATGAAAAAATTAGCATTATTATTAGCAGCATTATCAGTAGCATCTGTATCTTATGCAAAAGAAGTTATGCCTGAGGCAGCTCCAGTTGTTGAAGAAGCACCTGTAGTAGAACAAGAAGTTGTTGAAGTAAAAGCAGCTCCAGTATTAAGAGTAACTTCAATTGGTCAATCTTTAGAAATAGATAATGATTCAAATGCAAACGGAAGAGGACAAGCTGATATAGGAGATGTTCATTTCGCAAATACAGTTGGACTAGCAATCGGAGATAACTGGACATTTGAATTAATGGCAAGAAAAACTTGGTCAGCTTCAATAGATGATCATGAAAATAATGATACAACTGGTGCAGGAATGAAATCATCAGGACATAGAGTTGATTTATCAGCTACTAGACATTTTGAAAACTTCGCAGTTGGATTAAAATGGAGAACAGAAGAAGATATAGAAAAATTCTATATACCAGTATCTTATAACTATGGAATGGTTTCAGGATGGGCAACACCAGCTTTTGTAAACTATGACAACAAATCAAGTGATGCTTGGTACTTAGAAGCAATGCCAGTTATCGTTAAATACGGTCCAGTTGCTTTAGGATACTATTTTGAAGGAGAAGAAGAAACAGGATCTGGAGATGAACATTTTGCAGATCACCAAGTTAGATTAATGTTAGATCTATACTCTACAGATAACTTCAGATTAGGTGCTGAATATTGGTATCAATTTGCATCTGAACATAAAGAATTAAACAAAGATAAAAAATATGAAGAATATGAAAATAACAAACACGTAGCAGTTTTATCAGCAGCTTATGATTTAACACAAAACTTAACAGTTGATGGATACTATAGATATGACTTCAACAAATATGATGGTTTAGTAAATGTTACTAAAGCTGATGACTACTATGGAGAATTCTGTGTAGGATGGACTTACAACTTCTAATTCTTAGAAGAGTATAGTAAATAAAAAAATTAACCCTGGCATAACTGTCAGGGTTTTTTATATTAATTAATCAACTACTACTTTTAAGCCCTCGACCATAATTGATGGAGAACCAACGAAAAATCCCCAGAAATAGTATTAAGTCCAGAATGAAGACCAGCAAAGTCAGTGATAAATATTCCCTCTTTAATATTTTCTATCATCTTATCAAAAGATTTATCACTTGGCTTTATATATAGATTAAAAGATGAGATACCAACAGTTCCTTTATAGCTACCTTTTACTCCATTACCTGTTGAAGAGACTCCATCTTTATAGGCTGTCTTTAGATTATATAGATAAGTTTTTAAAATACCATCTTGAATTATCTTTTTATATGATGTAGGAACTCCCTCATCATCAAAAGATGAATTTGCTAGACCATCTTTAAGGAATGGATCATCTACTAAAGTAACAATAGAAGATGCAACAGACTCATTTAATTTTCCTTTTAGTTTAGATATATTTTTTTGAACTGCCTCAGCAGAAAAAATATTACTCATAGCCCCAAGAAGAGATGAAAAAGCAAGATTTTCAATGACACAAGTTTTAGGAACTTCAGTAAGAGTTATAGTTCCAAATTTATTTAAAGCTCTTTTTACAGCCACTTCACTTAACTCTTTATAGTCAAATTTTGAAAAATCTCTACCTAATTGAAAATGAGAACCAGTTTTTACAACTCCATTTTCCTCAGCTATAACACTTATATATGTATAGCAGATATTTTCTTTTGAATGAAGTTCTAAACCTTTTGAGTTTTTAATGATTTTTTCTCCACTCCCCATAGCAAAAGAGCAAAAATTAACTTTCTTAACTCTCTCATCAATAGAAAGAGCATACTCTTCCATTTTGATCAAAAAATCTTTTACTAAATCTGTATCAAGATTTTCAATAGCAGAAGAATAAGTTATAGTATCAGTATAGTTAGTTTTTTCTCCATAAATAAACTGCTTATCAAGAGATTCTATACAACTTGCATTTTCTATAACCTCGTTAATTAAAAAATCTATATCCTCATCTTCCATTGATTCAGAATAGGAATATCCCATTTTTCCGTCAACCATTCCTCTAAAAGATATCCCTTGGTTTTGGTTGTTAGAAAAGTTTTCAATCTTCCCTTGATAGATTTTTATAGATGTATTAAGGTTTGATAAAAAATAGATTTCAAACTCATCTATCCCTTTAAGAGAGGCTTTTTCAAATAATTTATCAATAAAAATATTTTTTTTCACAAAAATTACTCCTTTTTGGTTTATTTTTTATATTTCTAACAAAAGAACAAAAAACACATTCTTTTGATATATATCTATATTTTACAATTTTAATGATAAAATCACAAGAAAAAAATAATTTATATATTTTTTTCAAAAAATGGTTAAAAATTAAGAAAAATAGAAAAAAAATTAAGTTATTCTTAACAAATGTAAAATTTTAGTTGCAAAAATCTGTTTTTTTATATATAATAATAGGACAGAAACTATGTCTTTTTCTAAAAAGATTAATTTTTTACTAAGGTTTTAAGTGAAAAAAGGGTTTAGGTGTATAATTTAATAAACAATAAATTTTTATAAATATTAGGAGGAAAGATGTTCGAACACAATCACGGTAAAGAGATAATAAGTTTATCATCTGTTGGGTCAATATTCTCAAATCTAGCAGGAGCTGAATTAAAAAAAGCTTTAAAACAAGGTAAAAATGTTGTGGCTATTTCAGGAATGGTAGTTAAACCAGGAGTTTATGAAATTTTAGAAACAACTACACTTGCAGATTTAATAGAAATGGCTGGTGGAATGGTTGGGCATAAAAAATTCAAAGCTGCACAATTTGGATTACCATTTAGAAATTTAGTTAAGGAAGAAGTTTTAGATAAACCTATCGATTTAGGATTATTTGAAGACGGTGCAACAAGAAATATTATAATCTTATCAGAATCAGACTGTATGGTTTCATTCTCAAAATTCTACTTAGAATATTTATTAGCAAATATCCAAAAAAGAGGATACTTAGAATATTCAAGAGTTGAAGAAGAAATGAAACGTTCTTGGAGAGTTCTTGATAGAATTTCTAAAGGAAAAGGAAATATGAGAGACTTATTCCTTTTAAGATACCTTTGTGGAATAATAAAAGACACTTTAAAAAGAAAAAGAAATCTTGTTGTAGAATCAATTGAAAAATTCTATCACGAGTTTGAAGAACATATAGAAAATCAAATCTGTCCAGCAGGGCAATGTATTCAATTACTACAATTTAAAATCACTGATAAATGTATAGGATGTACAGCTTGTTCAAGAGTTTGTCCTGTAAATTGTATCTCTGGTTCTATAAAACAAAAACATACAATCGACAACACTAAATGTACTCACTGTGGTCAATGTGTTGTAGCTTGTCCAGTAGGAGCTATATTTGAAGGAGATCACACAACTCAACTTCTAAGAGATATCGCAACACCTAACAAAATAGTTGTAGCACAAATCGCTCCAGCAGTAAGAGTTGCAATCGGAGAAGCTTTCGGATATGAAGCTGGTGAAAACGTTGAGAAAAAATTAGTTTCAGCTTTAAAAGCTATCGGTATCGACTATGTATTTGATACTAGCTGGGCTGCTGACTTAACAATAATGGAAGAAGCAAAAGAATTCCAAGAAAGATTAGAAAAATACTATGCAGGTGACAAAGATGTTAAACTTCCAATACTAACTTCTTGTTGTCCAGCTTGGATAAAATTCTTTGAACAAAACTATCCAGATATGTTAGATGTACCATCATCAGTAAAATCTCCAATGGAAATATTCTCAACAGTTGCAAAAGACTTATGGGCAAAAAGCATAGGTTTATCAAGAGAGCAAGTATCAGTAGTTGCTATTATGCCTTGTCTTGCTAAAAAATATGAAGCATCAAGAGAAGAGTTCTCAAGAGGAGATAACTACGATACAGACTTAGTTATCACAACAAGAGAATTAATAAAACTATTCAAACAATTAAATATCGACCTTAAAGAAATGGAAGATGAAGACTTTGACAATCCTTTAGGAGAATATTCTGGAGCAGGAATAATCTTCGGAAGAACTGGAGGAGTTATCGAAGCTGCTACAAGAACTGCTGTTGAATCTATAACAGGAGAAAGATTAGACAACGTTGAGTTTGAAGAATTAAGAGGTTGGGACGGATTCAGAATTGCTGAAATCAAAGTTGGAGAATTAAACTTAAGAATAGGAATTTCTCATGGACTTGAAGAAACAGCAAAAATGCTTGATAAAATAAGAGCTGGAGAAGAATTCTTCCACGCTATCGAAATCATGGCTTGTAAAGGTGGATGTATCGGTGGTGGAGGACAACCAAAAGCACTTAAAAAAGTTGAAGTATTAAAGAAAAGAGCAGAAGGACTTAACAATATAGATAAAAATCTTCCAATCAGAAGATCTCATGAAAATGAATCTGTAAAAGAGTTCTACAAACAATACTTAGACTATCCATTAAGCCGTAAAGCTCACGAATTATTACATACAAGATATTTCCCAAAATTCAAATAAAAATAATATAGAATTTTGATTTTAAACTCCCTAGAGATAGGGAGTTTTTATATTTAGCTTGAAATTATGGAAAATATGTTATAGAATTAAAATAGAAAACTAATTAATAAAACAAATTTATTAATTCCTTGAAAAAACATTAAAACTGATTTACGGTCAGTCTAAAATATTGTATAATGATAAGTATAAATAAGTTTAAGGGGGAGAAATATGGAGAAAGATAAAAAATTATATTTAAAACTGTTTCTTTCAACATTTTATTTAAGTGCTTTTACTTTTGGAGGGGGATATGTAATAGTTCCTCTTATGAAGAAAAAATTTGTTGAGGACTTAAAATGGATAGATGAAAAAGAGATGCTAGACTTGGTAGCTATTGGGCAATCAGCACCGGGACCTATTGCAGTAAATACTTCTATTTTAGTTGGTTATCAAGTGGCTGGAGTAAAAGGAGCTATGTGCTCTATCTCTGGGACAGTTCTTCCGCCTCTTATAATTATCACAATAGTTTCATTTTTCTATAATATTTTAAAGGAAAATGTTTATGTCAATGCAGCTCTTCAAGGAATGCAATCTGGAGTAGCAGCAGTAATTTGTCTTGCAGTTTATAAGATGGCAAAAGATGTTTTAAAAGAAAAAAGAATTGAGCCAGTGATAATAATGATACTTGCCTTTGTAGTAGCATATTTTTTAAAAGTAAATGTGGCATTAGTAATAATCATAGCAGCTCTATATGGGGTGATTAAAAAATGATATATTTAACTTTATATTGGAGTTTTGTTCAAATTGGACTTTTTAGTATAGGTGGAGGTTATGCAGCACTACCACTTATTCAACAACAAGTAATAGAGATACATAATTGGTTGACTTTTGAAGAATTTACAGATCTTTTGACAATTTCTCAAATGACACCGGGACCAATAGCTTTAAATGCTTCTACTTTTGTTGGAACAAAATTAGCTGGAATTTCTGGAGCAGTTGTAGCCACTTTAGGTTGCGTTACTCCATCTTGTATAATTGTTTTGATACTTGCATATTTTTATTATAAATATAGAGAATTAAATGCTGTGAAAAAAGTTTTGGGAGTTTTAAGACCAGTGGTTGTTTCTCTTATTGGAACGGCGGGAGCTTCAATAGTTATAACAGCTTTTTGGGGACAAAAAACAATGGGAACTTTAGCTGAAATAAATAAAACAGCAGTGGTTCTATTTGCAGTTTGTTTTGGGATATTACAAAAATTTAAGCTTAATCCAGTTACAGTGATAGTTCTTTCAGGGATAATTGGAGTAGGTATCTATGGAGGAATATTGTGAGAAATATAAATTTACTTATAAAGCCAGCTTCTAGTAGTTGCAACCTAAGATGTAAATATTGTTTTTATCATGATGTGAGTAATAATAGAGAGATTAAAAATTACGGAATTATGAATGATGAAACTTTAGAAAATCTTGTAAAAAAAGTTTATGAAGAGGTTGAGGAAACTGTAAATTTTGCCTTTCAAGGTGGAGAGCCTACTGTGGCAGGATTGGAATATTTTAAGAAATTCCATAGTTTAATAGAAAAATATAATACAAAAAATATAACTACAAATTTTGCTATTCAAACAAATGGAACTTTGCTTGATAAAAAATGGGCAGAATTTTTTAAAAAATATAATTACTTGGTGGGAATATCTTTAGATGGAAATAGAGATATACACAATTATTTTAGAGTTGATGCCAATGGAGAGGGAACTTTTAAT
>Red_p1__coassemble_1055_pt1 | contig 11593 bp, 9 predicted proteins | sample Red_p1__metabat2_low_PE_033 | metagenome-assembled genome bin Red_p1
AAAAAGAAAAAATTGAAACAGTGAGGGTCATACAAGGAAAAAAAATTGAAATAGTCGATCCTGCTTATATAAAAGATAATTATTCCAAAAGAGTAGTGCCACTTATTTATCAAACGCTTTTTAAATATGATGATAATGGAAAAGTGGTTCCAAACATATTAGAAAAATATGAGTGGTTAAGTGGAAGAGAGCTGTATCTTAGGTTAAAAGATGATATATATTTTCATAACGGAGAGAAATTAACTTCATATGATGTAAAAGATTCTTTGGAGTTTATAAAGGAAAATGGAGCTTTAAAAGATATTTTTACAGAGATTTCTGACATAAAAATTCTTAGTAATACTCAGTTAGTTATAAAACTAGAAGAGGAAGATAACACTTTTTTGGAAATTTTAACCAGTAGAGTAACGGCCATTGCTAAAAGAGAAGGAGAAAAGGTTTACGGTACAAGTAGATATTATGTAAAAAGTTTCGATAATAATTCTCTTGTGCTAGAGAGATTTAAAAGATATGAAAGAAGTGATTTTCACTCAGAAAATATAATTTTTTCTTGGGAAATTCAAGATCGTCAAAGATGTATTTCCCTCTTTAATGAAGAAGCAGAAGTTATCTGTGATGTGGATAAAAGTGCTTTAGAATATGGAAAAAGTTATGGAATAATAACAGATGAAAATATTATATTTGAAGATAGGGATTTAAAAACTTTGGCTCTCACTTTTGGTAATCAGAGGAATTTTACAAGAGAGATGAAAAAAGCTATAGAGAGTATAGTTGAAAGAGAAGCCACTTCATTTTTTCCAAAAGAGGTTTGTGAAAGCAGTTTTTCAAAAATTGATATTTCAAAAGATAGAGAAAAATCTATTGAGTTGATGAAAAAATCAAATCTTAGAAAATATATGAAATTGATGATATTAAATACTGAAAAACATACAAGAGAAGCAGAGAAAATAAAAAAAGAGATGAAAAATTATGGAATAGAGATTGAGATTTTGCCTCATAATGTAGAGTCTTATAATCAAAAAATTCAAGATGGAGATTATGAGATAGCTATATTTACTATTCCTTTAGCTAAAGGTGGAATTTTATTTAATATTGCTAAGATTTTTATGAGTGATTTGGAAAATATAGAGATTTATAACTCACTAGCTCCTTTCTTAAAAAAATTAAAAGAGGAACCTGAGAGAAAGAATAGAGAGATTATAGAGGATAAAATTTTACAATTAATTTATAGTGAGATGCCGTATATTCCTATTAGTCATTTTAGAGATTATACAGTAGTTTCACCTGACTTAAGAGATATATTTTGTGAATGGGAGAAAAAATGAAAAAGATAATTTTAATGATGATATTGTTTTTACTTTCTTTTAGTTATGGTTTTGGAGATAAACCCATTGAAATAAGCGGAGGAAAAATTTATCTTAGTTCAGATATTATAAAAAATCAAACAACAAGAGTAAATTTTACTATTACCGACTTAGTAATAGATACAAAAGGAGAAGGAGTAAGAGAAAAAGCATTTTTTGAACTTTTTAATGATATAAAATCTGTTAATCATTTTATAAGAGTAGAAAATGCAAAATTAAATTCACCTGAAAATGTAATAGATTCAAGTGGAAGAGTGTGGTTTAAAGATAAAGATGGAAAATTATTAGATAAAATAGAACTTAATATATCAGGAACTTTTATTTTTGATTGGAATAAATATAAAAAAAATGATGAAGGAAACAATATATTAAAATTTGGAAATATTAAATGGGGAGAAAATAGTGGTTCAAGACCTCTTGTGCTAAATTTAAAAAAAGATATAGAAAAATCTATTATTTCTAAAATACAGTTACAAGTAATAAGAGATTTGCATCTTGGATTTGGAGTTGCAGGAGAAATATTTGATAGTGAAGCAGGAAAAGGTCAAAGTGTAAATGCTCACCCAGCTGAAATTTCTATAAAATGTGATACTAATAATATAAATAAAGACAAGCCAGAAATAGAATTAACTATGCCTAAAAGAATTACTATAAGAAATGAAAAAGGAAAAACAAAAAATGTGTATTTAAGATTTAGAAGTAAAATATCTGGAGGAAGTTTTGGAGAAATAGAAAATGACGATAATGAATGTGAAATAGAATTTACTCCTACTAAAGAAAATATAACTATTTTTATTGATGGAAATATGAAAACTTTGGAAGAAGATGAAGATGGAGTATATACAGGAACTTTTGTATTAAGAGCTGAATATGATAAAGATTAAAAAATAAGGAAGTATGATTGTGAAAAAAAGTATAATAATTTTACTGTTAATGTGTTTTGCTAGCACCTTTGCAGTGGAAAATTATGAAGAATTTGAAGACTCCTATGTTCAAATTAATGCTAAAAATTTAAAAGATGACTTTTTTATGGTAAAATATAATGGAAATACAGATGAAGTTTTTGTAGGAATGAATACTCTGTTTTATTTTCTTGAATTATATACTTTAGAAGTAAATCTTGAGAAAAAAATAGTTTTTGGAGAGCTTGATAAAAAAGATATAAAAGTTCACTTTGATGAAGACGAATCTTTTGTAGTAGAAGATGAACTTTATGTAGATATTACTTCTCTTAAGAAAAAATTGTTTTTTAAGAATGCAAGTTTTGATTTTGCAAGTTTAAAATTAGAATTGGAACCAGATTTTATACTAGCCTATGAGGAAAGAGAAAAAGGAAGAGTAGAAAGATTAAGACTTGATAGCAGAAAAAAAGAAGAAAATAGAAAACTGGATTTTGAAATGCCAAGAAAATTAATCACTCCAGGGCTTTTTAAAATAGATTATACAGTATCAGATATAGAAGAGTCAGATTATAATATAAATTATGAATATGCCTCTCAGCTTTTTTATGGAGAATTTTATTTATCAGGTGAGTTTAAACCTAAAAATGAGATTAACTATGGAAATTTAACATATTCTGATATAGTTGGAAATAATGATTTAGTTGTGGGAAATTTTTCTTTGATTGCACCTAGTTTTTTAGATGTTGATACAAAAATATTAGGGGTAAGTTTTGACGACAATGAAACATATATGACAAAAGATGGTGGAGTTACTATCATAAGAGGAGAGGCTAAAAATGCCGAAACAATAGAGTTATATAGAAATTCATTTTTAGTGGACTATATTAAGCCTTATTCAGAAAACTTTGAGTTTAAAATCGATGATGGAGTTTTTAACTCAGATTATACTTTAAAAATTTATCATAAAAATGGAGAGATAGAAGAGAGAAAAGTTTATTCTCTTTCTGATTCAGAACTTTTGAAAAAAGGAAAAAATAGAATATCTGTTCAAGGTGGTCAAAGTGATAATGAAAAATTATCTCAATATATAGGTAAATTTCATTATGGGATTACTGATAATTTAACTGTTGGTATCGGTGGAATGGATTTGACTTCTGATGAAGGAAAAAAATATAAAATTTTACAAAATAATATTTTATTTAGAACAGGAACAGAAAAATTACCAACTCTTATTGATTTTAAAAACTATTATGAGTACGATAAAAAAGAAAATAGCTATGAATTATCTATTGAACAAAAAATATATTCTTTTGATTTAAAATTTGTAGAAAATAGATATTCAGATTATATAATCAGTGGCGAAAAAAGAGGAGAAAAAATAAAAAAATATAACTCTTTGTCAATTGGAAAAGATTTTAATAGAAACTTTTTGGAAATAGGTGGAGAGGAAATAGAAAAATTAAATTCAAGATTTGATGAAAAAGAAAAAAATATTTATGGAATTTTAAATAGTTCTAGTTTGTCTCCTGTTTATCTTTCTTTGGGAGTTTACAAAAATATAGATGGTAGTGATGATGATATAAAAATAAGGCCATCAGTAAGCTATTCTACTTTTAATGGAATAAGTTTACTTCTTGAGGGAGATATAGCTAAACAAGATAATGATAACAAATATAGTCAAGAATATTCTCTAAGGATAAATTGGAGAAAACAAGACATGTTAAGGGATAGAGTTTCTATAGATGTTGGAGCAGAAATAAATTATAACAGAGATATAGATGAATTTACATATGGACTAAGTTTTAATGTAGAACTTGATGATATTATCTATATGAGAATACCAACAAGAACTTCAGTAGATGGAGATAAAAATAGAACTATAACTACTGGTGTGGAAATTAGTAAAATTATAGATTTAAGTAATCCAACAAGAAAGATAAAAAGAAATATTTCTTTGAATAGTTCTTGGATATATGGAAAAGTTTTCTTGGATAGAAATGGAAATGGAATCTATGATGAGGGAGAAAGAGTTTTACCAGATGTGGCTGTAACTGTTAATAATAGACGTTTCTATTCTGATAAAGATGGAGATTATGTAGCAGAGGGATTTTATTCAAATGAAGAGGTTATTCTTGATGTAGATAGAAGAACTCTAGACCCAATGATGAAAAATTCTAAGGGAGATTTAAAAATAAAAACAAGAAAATCTTCAGGAGCAAAAATTGATGTTCCAGTAGAAACTGTTTCTATGATAATGGGAAATATTTGGAATACTGAAGAATTTACAGAGAGAGAATTTATAAGACATATATCTCTTACAACAATTCTTTTAGAAAAAGATGGAAAATTAGTAAAAGAAGTTGACCCTGAATTTGATGGAATGTTTTTTATAGAAGATGTTACTCCAGGAAATTATACTTTAAGATTTGAGTATTTAGGAGATGCTAATATAGGATTTAGCAATAAAACAATACCTATAAATGTAGTTCTTCAAAATCCTGAAGATGGAGAATATTTTGAAGGAAATGATACAGTCCTTATGTTAGTTGATGAGGAAGATAGTTCAGATGAAACTTCTGATGAGGTTGAAGATATGATTAGTAATTATTAATAGTCAAAGGAGAAAAGTTATTTTGAAAAAATTTAGAATTTTGCCGATAATTTTATATTTAATAATAGCTATTTTCTCCTTTGCTGGAAGTTATACAAGAATGGAGAAAATAGAAAATAAACAAGTAAAAGATAATGTTGTTTATATTAAAGATGAGTCCAAACCTTTTACAGGAAAACTTGTGGGAGAAGAAAGTCTAGAAGAATATAGAGATGGTATCAGAGATGGTTTTTTTAAAAGGAAAATTTTACACGAAGGAAAAGATTTTATCTGTGAGGGAAAGTATATAGAGGGAATCAAACATGGAATGTGGACTATAAAATATCCTGATGGAAAACATAGAGCTATACTGGAATATAGTTACGATAAACCTTGTGGACAATGGAGATATTTTTATGAAAATAATCAGATAGAGAGTTTTGAAAATTTTGAAAACGGAATACTTTCTGGAGAGGTAAAATTTTTTGATAAAAATGGAAATCTTATGATAAGAGCTAATTATTTAGAGGGACTTTTAAATGGAAGTTTTTTAAGATATTATTCTCCCAAGAAGATAGAAACAGCAACAAATTTTTCTTATGGAAAAATAAATGGTACTATCAAAATTTTTTCAAAAGAAGGGACTTTGCTTATGGAAGGAAATTATAAAGAAAATATAAGAGAAAATACTTGGAGGATTTTTTATAAAACTGGAGATATAAAAACAGTTTTTTCTTATAAAAATGGTAAAAAAGAGGGAGAAGCAATTATTTACGATAAAGCAGGTTTAGTAGTTCAAAAATCTCTTTTTAAAGATGGTAAGGAAGTAGGAGTTGAAAGTTCAAAAAAAAGAAAAGAGATTTTTCGTGACAAAATAGTAGATAGTTTTAAAAAATTTAACAGAGATTTAAAATATCAAGAGTATGATAAAATATTATCAAGTTTATAATAAAGGAAAGAGGTTTTTATGAAAAAGATTTTTTTATTATTTATGTTTTTATATACAGTTTCATTTGGATTAAATTTTTCAGTGGCACCAACTAAATTTGAGTTAGATTTAAAAAAATCTACAACAAATGAGGTATATATTATTAATAATACTGCTAAACCCTTAAGACTAGATATTTATTTAGAAGCACCAGAAGGGTATGAAAATAATAATCTTGATGATAAGATAACAATATTTCCAAAAGTAGTATCTGTAAAACCTGGGGCAAAACAAACAGTAAGATTTAAAGTAAAAGTTGACAAGGATATGCCAAAAGGAAAATATAAAAGTCTTTTAGTATTTAGAGAAAGACCAAGTGATATAAAAAATAAATCACAAAATAAATCTGAAGGACTTTCTACTAGTATAACTTTTATAACTGAGATTGCTATTGGAGTAACAGGTTGGATAGGAAAAAAATACTAAAAAAAATATTGACAAGTTTTTTAAAAAATGATATGATTGCAATGTAATTTAAAAATAAAAAAATTTTGAGATAGAAAATAAAAAAAGTAATATCGGCAAAGTAATAGAAATATTATGACGCAAAGCTATAGGGCCTTTAAAATGGCAGCCAGTTGCAACTAAATTTAAACAGGTGAAGTGTTTAAATATGGTTGCTTTTTTTATTTTAAAAAGAAGGGGGATTAAAATGAAAAAAATGTTATTATTAGTTGGAATGTTGGCTGTATCAGGTTTAGCTTTTGCAAAAGAAGTTTCTATGGGTGGAAATGATTATAAAGCATTAAATGCTACAAAAGAAGAAAAAATTGAAGTTAAAGCTAAGGTTGTAGCACCTCTTGCTATTCAAAATGTAGTACCTGTAGACTTTGGAATTATAGTAAAAGGACAAACACAAGGTAAAACATATCCAGATGAATTTGGAGGTTTTGAAGTTAAAGGAGAAAAAAATCAAGCTATAGCTATTTATGTGAAAGATGATGATGGAACATATGAAAAAGTTACAGATCCAAAAGTAAAATATAATGTAGCTCTAGTGAAAGATAAAGGATCACTATCTAATACTAATCAAGTAATAAATGCAACAATGAATGTTTTAGAAGAAGGAAGATTAAGTATGGAAGGTACAGAAATTATAACTTTACCAGAAAATGGAATTAAAAGATTTAGCGTTGGAGGAAAAACAGCTCCTATTGGAATGGAGCACGAAGTAGGAGAATATAGAGGATACTTACACGTTAAAGCTCAATATGAATAATCAATAGTTTTAAATTTAATGGCTATTGCAATTAAGCGTTGCAATAGCTTTTTTTATAAATAGGGAGATAATATGAAAAAAATAATTTTTATACTAAATTTTATAATAATCTCAATGGTATCTTACTCTTTAAATTTTGCAGTAGCTCCCACTAGATTTCAAGTGGATTTATCAAAAGTAGATACAAAAGAAGTATATGTTATAAATAATACTTCTCAACCAATGAGATTGGAAACGTACTTAGAAAGTGATAAAAAATTTGGAGAAAATTTTACAATGATTGATGATATTGTGGTTTTTCCTAAAAAACTTGCAATTAAAGCAGGAGGAACTCAAGTTGTAAGATTTAGAGTAAAACCTAGACAGGATATGCCAGAGGGAGAGCTAAAAACTTATATAACTTTTAAGGAAGTTCCACAAGAAATAAAAAATACTGATCCAACTTCAAAAAAAGGAGAAACAGTTGGAGCAGGTGTAGGATTACTTACAGAAATAAGTGTTCCAATCTATGGATATAAGGGAGAGCAGATAGTAAAAGGAGAGTTAAAAAATATTGTAATAAAATCTAAAGGAAATAATATTGGAGTTTTTGCTGACTCAGAATCTTTTGGAAATACTTCAATGAAACTTTCTTTTGAAATAACCCCTCTAAAATCTGGAGAGCCTATAAATGGAAGTTTAGGAATATCAGCTAGAGAGGGAAAGAAAAAAATATCTGTAGCAGTTACAGTTCCTAAAGAGTTTGTAGGACAAAAAGTAAGAATAGTTATAAAAGATCAAACAGATAAAATTTATTATAATGGAGAAAAACAACTATAAAAAATAATATAACCTTGGTACAATGTATTTTGTACTGAGGTTTTTTTATTAATTAAAATAAAATTTTATGATATAATTTAGAAAAGAAAAATTTTATAGAGGTAAAAATGGAAAATTTAAAAAATGAGATAAAAAATTATATTCCTTTTAACGAGCAAGAGGAAAAAGATAGAGAGATTATTCTTGAATTATTAGAAAATGAAAAAGATATTTTAACAAGAGATAATAAAAAATGTCATTTTACAGTATCAGCTTGGATAGTAGATAGTTCTAGAAAAAAAGTTTTGATGTGCTATCACAATATCTATAACTCTTGGGCTTGGCTTGGAGGACACGCTGACGGAGATAGTAATTTAAGAAATGTTGTGTTAAAAGAAATAGAAGAAGAAAGTGGAATTAAAAATATAAAATTTTTAACAGAGGATATTTTTTCAATGGAAATTCTTACAGTGAATGGGCATATAAAAAAAGGAAAGTATGTTTCGTCACATCTTCATTTGAATTTGACATTTTTATTGGAAGGGGATATAGAGGAGAAACTTTTTGTAAAACCTGACGAAAATAGTGGATTAGATTGGATAAATGTAGAGGATATTTCAAAAAAATCAAGTGAAAAATGGTTTGTTGATAATATTTATTCAAAATTAACTGAAAAAGTAAAAAAGTATTATTAGAATAGGGGGGAGAAAAATTATGATAAGAAGATTTATAAGTTATTATAAACCTTATAAAAAAATATTTATTTTAGATATGGTAGCATCATTTCTTATAGCTTGTCTGGGAATGCTTTATCCTATAACTACAAGGGTGATGTTAAATAAACTTATTCCAGAAAAAAATTATAAAATGATATATATTTTTGGGGCTTTTCTTTTGGTAATCTATGTTACAAGAATGTTTTTAAGATTTTTTGTACAATACTATGGGCATATTATGGGTGTTAAGATGCAAGCTCAGATGAGAAAAGAGATGTTTAAAAGAATACAAACTCTCCCTTACTCATATTATGACAATCATCAAACTGGAAAAATAATGTCAAGAATGACAAATGATCTGCAAGATATAAGTGAGTTAGCTCATCACGCTCCTGAAAACTTTTTTATTTTTGGGATAATGATAGTGGGATCATTTATCTATCTTTTGACAATAGAAAAAACTTTAACTCTTATTATTTTTGCTTGTGTACCTGCTATGCTTTTGGTATCAGCCACTTTTAAAAATAGAATGAGAGATGCTTTTATGGAAAGTAGAAAAAATGTGGCTGTGATTAATGCCTCTCTTGAAAGTAGTATCTCAGGAATAAGAGTTACAAAAGCTTTTAATAACTCTCATATTGAGGAGAAAAAATTTGATGTAGGGAATAACGCTTTTGTAGAATCAAAAAGAAAAGCTTACAAAGCTATGGGACAATTTTTCTCATCAACAAACTTTATCACAGATTTTTTTAACGTAGTGGTACTTATTGCAGGGGGAGTATTTTTATTTCAAGGGAAGATAAACGGCGGAGATTATGCCACTTTTATAATCTCAATAAATCTTTTTATAACTCCTCTTACAAAACTTATAGATTTTACAGAGCAATATCAAAACGGTATCACAGGATTTAAAAGATTTTTGGAAATTATTGATGAAGTTCCTGAAAAAGATAGAGAAAATGCTAAGGAGATTTCAAATATAAAAGGGGAGATTGAGTTTAAAGATGTGCATTTCTCATATAATGATTCTAAGGAAATTTTAAAAGGAATATCTTTTAAAGTCCCAGCTGGTAAAAAAATCGCCCTTGTTGGACCAAGTGGAGAGGGAAAAACTACTATTTGTCATTTGATACCAAATTTTTATAAGATTAATTCTGGAAAAATAAAAATAGATGGAATAAATATTAATGATATTACTTTAGAATCTCTAAGAAAAAATATTGGGATAGTTCAACAAGATGTATATCTTTTCGGTGGAACAATAAAAGAAAATATTTTATATGGAAAACCAGATGCCACAGATGAAGAAGTTTTTGAGGCTAGTAGAAAAGCAAATATCCACGACTATATTATGACTTTGGAAAAAGGTTATGATACAGAGATTGGAGAAAGAGGGGTAAAACTTTCTGGAGGACAAAAGCAAAGACTTTCTATTGCTAGGGTTTTCTTGAAAAATCCAACTATTTTAATTTTGGACGAGGCAACATCTGCTCTTGATAATACAACAGAGATTTTTATTCAAAAAGAATTGGAAGAACTTTCAAAAGGAAGAACAACTCTCGTTGTAGCTCACAGACTTTCTACAATAAAAAATGCTGATGAAATTTTTGTTATACAAAATGGAAATATAGAAGAAAAAGGAAATCATAATGAACTTTTAGAAGCAAAAGGTATTTATTACAAGCTTTATTCATCAATGTTTAATAATTAATAGCTTGACTTTAGAGTCAAAAAGTGATAAGTTTAACATAGAAGTAGGAAAAAAGTTTCAAAAGGAGGAGAAATATGAAAGTTTTATTATTAAATGGAAGTCCAAGAGTTGGAGGAAATACTGACACAGCTTTAAATGCTATTCAAGAGGGATTTTTACAAAACACAGATGCTCAAGTAGAAATGATAAATTTAAGAGAATGTGAAATAGTTGGTTGTAAAGGTTGTAATTATTGTAAAACAACTAACGGAACTTGTGCAACAAAAGATGATGGACAAGTTATAGCTGACAAAGTTGTTGAGGCAGATGTAGTTATATTTGGTTCTCCTGTTTATTGGTGGGGAATTTCTTCACAACTTAAGACTGCAATAGATAGAGTTTATATGAAAGGGGCATTGTTAGTTCAAAAACCTAAAAAAATCGGTGTTCTCGCAGTTGGATCTGCTACTTTAGACGACCCTGAATATGAAATAATTGGAAAACAATTCAAATGTATAAGTGAATATTTAAGATGGGACTTAATAGCTGAAAAATATATTTCTGCCACTGAAAAATCTGATTTAGCAAAAGATAGCGAAAAAGTATCACAACTTAAAGAGTTATATAAAAAATTTGTATAGAAACGAGAGATGATATGGAGATAAAATTAAACCACAATATAGAATTTATACTGAATCTTCTTAAGGAAGAGGGGCAAGGATATATTGTAGGTGGATTTGTGAGGGATATTTTTTTAGGGCTTAATCCAAAAGATTGTGATTTTGTTACAGATATAGAGTATGAGAGATTAAAAGAGATTTTTAAAAATTTTAAACCTAAAGAGATGGGAAAACATTTTGGAATAATTCAAATAAAAATAGGTGGTATCCCTTATGAGATTGCAAAGATGAGGGAAGATATAGGAATACCTTTAGATAGAAAAGTCCAAAAGGTAGAGTTTACCAAAAATATCTATGATGATTTGAAAAGGCGAGATTTTACAATAAATGCAATAGCCTATGACGGAGAAAAATTTTATTTTGGAGAAAAATCAAAAGAGGATATAGAAAATAAAGTTTTGAGATTTGTAGGAGATTGCACACAGAGAATTAAAGAAGACCCTTTGAGAATTTTAAGATATTTTAGATTTCTTGCAACAAAGGATTTAAAATATTTTCCAGAAACTATTGATGAGATAAAAAAATCTAAAAATCTTATACAAAATCTTTCGGCAGAGAGAATAAGGGACGAGTTTAGTAAGATAATCACTGGGAAAAATGCCTATAAAGTTTTAAAACTTATGTCAGAAAATAAAATTTTAGAGGA
>Red_p1__coassemble_1195_pt1 | contig 10570 bp, 9 predicted proteins | sample Red_p1__metabat2_low_PE_033 | metagenome-assembled genome bin Red_p1
ATATATAGAAGTTTGGGGTAAATTTACTCCAAGAGGTGGAATATCTATCGATCCTTACTGCAACTATGGTAAAAAAGGGACTTGTTGGGAAGAAGTAGCCAAAAACCGTCTATTTAACCACGATATGTATCCTGAAAAAGTGGATAACAGATAAGAATTAAGAAAAAATATATTTAAAAAAGTTTAGATTTCGTGTATAATAAAGGCATATTAATAAATATCAATTTAAGTTAAACAATAATACTATCTGAGGTGGTTCTATGGAAAATCAAATAAGAAAAAAAATTCAAAATTCCAAAAGAATAGTTATAAAAGTAGGTACATCTACTTTAACTTATGCTAACGGAAATCTAAATTTTTCATTAATGAATAAATTAGCTTGGATTATGTCTGATTTAATAAATCAAGGAAAAGAAGTTATCTTAGTTTCTTCTGGAGCTATTGGAGTTGGGTCTAAAAAATTAAATTTTAAAACTAGACCTACAGAGATTAGAGAAAAACAAGCTGCTGCTGCAGTTGGACAAGTACAACTTATGCATATCTACCAAAATTTCTTGGGAGAATATGGACAAAGTGTGGCTCAAATTCTTTTGACTAAAGATGATTTCAAAGAGGGAGAAAGAAAAACAAATACAAATAATACTTTAGAAACTTTACTTTCTTTCGGAGTAGTTCCTATTATAAATGCCAATGACACAATCTCGACTTTCGAGATAGAATTCAGTGATAACGATAGACTTTCTGCTAGTGTGGCATCACTTTTAAAAGCTGATCTTTTAATTATCTTGACTGATATTGATGCTCTTTATACTGCAAATCCTAAAACTCACCCTGAGGCAAAAAGAATCCCTTATGTAGAAAAAGTTACTGACGAGATTTTAGGAATGGGTGGAGAAAAAGGAAGTGAATTTAGTGTAGGAGGAATGGAAACAAAACTTCTTGCTGCTAGAGAGTGTTATGATAATGGAGTTATGATGGCTATTTTAGATGGTTCTAATCCCTCATTTATAGGAGATCTGATCTCTGGTGAAGATATTGGAACTGTTTTTGATTGCAAATAAGGAGGAGATATGTATATTCAAACTTTAGGACAACAAGCTAAAGAGGCTGAAATTCAAATAGCCCAACTTTCTACAAAAGTAAAAAATGAAATTCTTATAAAATCTGCAAAGGCTCTTTTAGACAACTGCCAAAATATTTTGGATATTAACAAAGAAGATGTTGAAAAAGCAAAAACTTCTGGAGTAAAAGATGCTTTTATAGATAGACTTACACTTACAGAAAAAAGAATAAGTGATATGGCTGATGGTTTAAGACAAATCGCCTCTCTTAACGACCCAGTGGGAGAGTTTTTATATGGTAAGACTTTACCAAATGGACTTATTATCCAACAAAAAAGAGTTCCACTTGGAGTTATTGCTATAATATTTGAATCACGTCCAAATGTTACTGCTGACGCTTTTGGGCTTTGCTTAAAAAGTGGTAATGCTGTAATCTTAAGAGGTGGTAAAGAGGCTATAAAAACAAATATCGCCATTGTAAATATATTTAAAAATGTTTTAAAAGAATGTGGAATAAATGAAAATGCTGTTCAAATAGTTGAAAATACTAGCCACGAAATAGCTAACGAACTTATGAAAGCTCACGAATATATTGATGTTTTAATACCTAGAGGAAGTGCAAGACTTATAAATACTGTAATAAATAATTCAACAGTTCCTTGTATTCAAACTGGTGTTGGTAACTGTCATATATTTGTTGATGAAAGTGCAAAATTAGATGACGCAGTAAATATTATAGTAAATGCAAAAACTCAAAGACCGGGAGTTTGTAATGCTGTAGAAACTCTTTTAATCCACAAAAATGTAGCAAGTTCTGTTCTTCCAAATATTGGAAAAGAGTTACAATCAAGAAACGTAGAGATAAGAGGAGATGAAACAGTTAGACAGTATATACCTAACTCTATCCCTGCTACAGAAGAAGATTGGGCTACAGAGTATGAAGATTATATTGTAGCTATAAAAGTTGTAGAAGATTTAGACGAAGTTATAAAACATATTGCAAAATATGGTACTAAACATTCTGAATCTATCATCACAGAAAATTATTCAAATGCTCAAAGATTTTTAAACGAAGTTGACGCAGCTGCTGTTTATGTAAATGCCTCTACAAGATTTACTGATGGTGGACAATTTGGTTTCGGTGCTGAAATAGGTATCAGTACACAAAAACTTCACGCAAGAGGACCAATGGGGCTAAAAGAACTTACTACTACTAAATATGTAATTATGGGTAATGGACAAGTAAGAGAATAAAAAAATATTATAAGAGCTATTGCAAATTATTAATTATTATTAAAAATTAGTTTATATTTTAGAAATCTAATTTAGTTAATAAGAAAATTAAGAATTACTCCAGACTACAAGAAATTGATTAACTACGGTTTATCTCACTAAAAGCATAAAACTCGCTACGCTCAAACAGTTATGCTTTTTAGCGTTCAATAAATCCTTGTTACTCTAATTTCTTTTCGTAATTTCCGTAATTCTTAAAATTTTCTTTTGGAGAATGTATCTTTGCTATCTTTAGATTTTTTCTATAAATTACGTAATTTTTAATATATAACTGTTAGGTTAATTAATATTATAAAAATGCAATAGCTCTTTTTTATTTATTGGGTTATAATTTTTTTTATTCTGTGATAAAATAGAGATATAATAAGCAATTTATTTTAGAAAGGGGTAAATATATGAAAATAATAGTAACTGGTGGAGCTGGATTTATAGGTGGAAACTTTGTTCACTATATGATAAATAAATACAGTGACTACCAAATTATCTGTCTTGATAAACTTACTTATGCTGGAAATCTTGAAACACTAGAACCAGTGATGAATAATAAAAATTTTAAATTTATAAAAGGAGATATTGCAGATAGACCTTTTATCTACAGTCTTTTTGAAACTGAAAGACCTGATATAGTTGTAAACTTTGCTGCTGAATCTCACGTTGATAGATCTATTGAAGATCCAGAAATATTTTTAAAAACTAATATCTTAGGAACAAATGTTTTATTAGATGCTTGTAAAAAATATGGTATAAAAAGATATCATCAAGTATCAACAGATGAAGTATATGGAGACCTACCATTAGATAGACCAGATCTATTCTTTACAGAGGAAACTCCAATTCATACTTCAAGTCCATATTCAGCATCAAAAGCCTCAGCAGATTTATTAGTTCAAGCATATTATAGAACTTTTAAAATTCCTGTTACAATTTCAAGATGTTCAAATAACTATGGACCTTATCACTTCCCAGAAAAATTAATTCCTCTTATGATAGCAAATGCTCTAAACGATAAGCAACTTCCAGTTTATGGAAAAGGTGAAAATGTAAGAGATTGGCTTTATGTAGAAGACCATTGTAGAGCAATAGATATGATAATTCATAATGGAAGAGTTGGAGAAGTTTATAATATCGGTGGACATAACGAAAGAACAAATTTAGAAGTTGTAAAAACTATAATAAGAGAGCTTGGAAAATCAGAAGATTTAATAAAATATGTAACTGATAGACCGGGACACGATATGCGTTATGCAATAGATCCTACAAAAATCAAAAATGAATTAGGTTGGGAACCACTAACACTATTTGACGAGGGAATTAAAAAAACTATCAAATGGTATTTAGACAATAAAGAATGGTGGACAAATATCATAAACGGCGAATACAAAAATTATTATAAAAAAATGTATGGAGATAAATAATATGATTTTAATAACTGGAGCTAATGGACAACTTGGATATGATTTTCAAAGACTGTTCAAGTCAGAAAATATTGATTTTATCGCAACAGATGTAAATGATCTTGATATAACAGACATCAATAAAATAAGAGAATTTGTAAAAGACAAAAACATAGATATGATTATCAACTGTGCTGCTTATAATAATGTTGATAAAGCTGAAGATGAAGTGGAGATTTGTACAAAGTTAAACACACAAGCACCTTATGAACTTTCTATAGTGGCTCGTGAAATTGGAGCTGACTTTGTAACATATTCTACTGACTTTGTATTTGACGGAACTAAAAACTCTCCTTATACAGAAGAAGACATACCAAATCCATTGTCAGTCTATGGAAAGACAAAATTAGAGGGAGAAAGAAAAGTTCTTACCTCTTATGACAAGAGTTTTGTTATAAGAACATCTTGGGTTTTTGGAGTGGCAAACAATAATTTTAATAAACAAGTTATGAATTGGAGTAAATCAAAAGATATTTTATCAATTGTAGATGATCAAATATCAAGTCCAACATATTCAAAAGATTTAGCATATTATTCTTGGGAGCTTATTAAAACTAAAAAATATGGTTTATATCATCTATCAAATGGTGGTGAGGCTTCTAAATATGATCAAGCAAAATATGTATTAGATAAAATTAATTGGTGTGGCACTTTAAATCCTGCTAAAACTAGTGATTTTAATCTAAAAGCTAAGAGAGCCCCTTATACAAAACTTGATAGCTCAAAAATTGAAAAAATTATAAACAAGAAAATTCCTAATTGGAAAGAGGGTATTGATAGATTTTTAGCTGAACTATAAAATTGAATATTTTTTTATCCTTTTATGTTTTCTTTTTTATATTTTTACTTGCTTTTTTTTAAAAAATGTTGTATCATATGTGTATGGGAAATTTTATCCAGAGTTTTCCAAGAAATATTGACTCAGATCAATTTTTCGTTATACTCATCCTATTTATTTTGTGTTATACAAGGAAAGAACACTTATACCCAGAGGTGTTCTTTTCTTATTTTTTGGAAATTTTATTTTTTCATAACTATATTATATTATGGTTTTCATTTTGAAATCTTTTCATTATACTTTTTATAATTATGGATAACCTCTTTCTTTAAAAATTTTATTCTTTAGATAATTTTTTTATATAATAACATCTTCTATATTTTTTCTTCTAATTTTAGAAAATAAAAAAAGCTGGTTAAAAATTATCCCTAACCAGCTTTAATTATTACTTTGATTATTTTTCAATAACAAATATATTTTTTAATCTAGTATTTAAAAGACTAACAAATCTCACTTGTTTATTCATCATTAAAGGTATGATGATTTTTCTTTTATCATTAGTTACCACTTCAACTACAGCTTGTACTTTTCCTTTTCTTCCAAGAACTTCTTCTTTTAATACACAAGATTTTATATTATTTAGTTCTATTTTAACATCATTGCTTATTAATAGATCTTTTTCAAAATCTAATATTATCTTGTAACTAAAATATACTTTTAAATGTCTTAGAGCGATAAAGATAAATATAACTGCAAGTATCATATCTTTTGGAGCTTTGCTTGATGAATACATCATAAGCTCAGCTATCCCCATAACAAGTATTGGAAGTCCTGTACCTAACCAAAAGACAGTTTTTTTAATATCAAGTAAGAATCTCTCTCTTCCTTTTAATTCTAAATTATTTTTTATATTTTTTATAAACTCTTCATAAAATAACATAATCCACCTACTAAATTACTAAATCATTTAGATGTGCATCTTTGAAATCTAAGTTATGAACAGAGTTGATGTATCTTATTGTTTTACTAGTTCCTCTTACTAAAAGAGTTTGTGTTCTAGCAATATTTCCTTTTCTTTTTACACCTTCTAATAGATCTCCAGAAGTTATACCAGTTGCAGAGAATATAATTTCATCTGTACTTACAAGGTCGTTAAGTTCTAGTTTTTTACCAACTTCAACTCCAACTTCTTTACATCTTCTAGCTTCTTCTTCAGAGATTTTGTCGTTTTTGTCGTCAGAACCTTTTACATCACTTCTAAGGATAAGTCTTCCTTGCATATCTCCACCTAAGATTCTTATAACTGCTGCAGAGATAACTCCTTCTGGTGCTCCACCGATTCCATACATCATATCTACATCAGAGTCAACAATTGATGTAAGAATAGATGATGCAACGTCTCCGTCTGGGAATACATAAAGTTTTGCTCCTAATTCTCTTATTCTTTCGATTACTTTTTTATGTCTTGGTTTGTCAAGAATAGCTATCATTACATCTTTTACATCTTTTCCTAAAGCTTTAGCCACTGCTCTTATATTATCTTCTAAAGATTTATCAAGATCTATTACACCTTTTGCTTCTGGTCCAACAACTAATTTTTCCATATACATATCTGGTGCTTTTAAAAGAGTTCCTTTTTCAGCTGCTGCTAAAACTGCGATTGCATTTGGTTGCCCTTGAGCTGTCATTCTTGTACCTTCGATTGGGTCAACAGCTATATCAACTAAAGATAATTCTTCTTCTGTGAATGGTTCAATATCTTTTTCATTATATTTTAAACCTAATTTTTCACCGATATATAACATTGGAGCTTCGTCAATCTCTCCCTCTCCAATAACTATCTCTCCGTCTATTTTCATTCTGTTTAGAACGTTTCTCATAGCTTCTACTGCTGCGTTATCAGCTAGGTTTTTATCTCCTCTTCCTACCCATTTTTGAGCTGCTAATGCTGCTGCTTCAGTTACTCTTGCAAAATCTAATGCTATTTCCTTTTTCATTTGTCCTCCTATACTTACTTTGTATATTAAATTTTATTACTTAACCAATACTTTATAAATATGTTCTCCCGGTTTAACCATTTTAAGTTTTTCTCTTACTTCCTTTTCTTTATAGAAATCATCTTTTAAACGATCAGTATTTATTTTGTATCTTCTTATCTCGTCGTTTAACTCTTGCTTTCTATGTTTTAAGAGATTTAATTCAGAAGTTAACTTTTGGATTTTTATAAAACTTTTATATATTCTCGGTGTTACTCCCACTACTATTGATAGTGCAATTAGAACTAATCCTACTCTTTTTAAGTTCATCTAGTTTCACCAACTTATTTTTTTAATTTTTTCTCAGTTTCTTTTTTTATAAGTTGTAATTTTTTAGATATCATTTTTTTAGCCACTGGAGAAATTCTTTCTATAAATAAAGTTCCGTCTAAATGGTCATACTCGTGTTGGAAAGCTTTTGCTAAGAAATCTTTCATCTCTTCTTCAACTATTTCTCCCTCAACTGTAGTATATCTAACTTTTATTTTTTGGGCTCTTCTTACTTTTTTATAAATCCCCGGTACACTTAGACACCCTTCATCACTTTCAATACAAGCCTCTGACATCTCTAATATCTCAGGATTTATTATTTTTCTAACAACTCCGTCTCCAATATCTATAACAAAAAGTCTTTTATTAACTCCCACTTGTGGTCCAGCAAGTCCAACTCCTGTTGCCTCGTGCATAGTCTCAACCATATCATCTAATAAAGTTTTTATCTCTTGGGTTATTTCAGTGACATTTTCACTTTTGTCTTTAAGACATTGTTCACCATAAGTTCTTATTTCGTATAACATCTCTTACCACCTTTTTTATTTCTAAATATTTTTTATTTTCTATATTAAATTGATTGGGTCTACATCAATTACTATCCGACACCCTCTGCTATCAAATTTTTCTAATACATTTAATAACTCTTTCTTAAAATAATTTATCTTTGATTTTTCACCTTTTATAAAGATATTTTTTCTATATCTATCTTTTACTTTATATACAAGACTTTTATTTGGCACAAAAACCATTACATAATCTCTCTTTATAAGATGAAAAAATTCATTTGAAACTTCTTCTAGTATCTTTTCATCAGTGTGAGAAAATCCTATATTTATAGTTTTAGAAAATGGTGGATATTCCAAAATATCCCTCATTCCTATCTCTTTTTCATAAAATTTATCATAATCACTATTTTTAATATTTTCCATAACATAGTTTTCAGGTTGATAGGTTTGAATTATAACCTTACCACTTTTATCCCCTCTACCTGCACGACCTGCCACTTGAGTTATCAGTTGGAATGTCTTTTCTGAGGCTCTAAAGTCTGGAAAACTTAAAATCAAATCTCCGTTGATTACTCCTACCAAAGTTACATTTGGGAAGTGCAACCCCTTTGCTATCATCTGTGTCCCTATCATTATATCATATTTTTTATTTAAAAAGTCAAAATATGTTTTTTCATAGAAATCTTTTTGTCTAGCTGTTTCAGAATCAACCCTTACTATTGGCACATTAAAATATTCTCTTAGTTTTTCCTCTATCTGTTCTGTACCTTTTCCACCAAAATATAAATTAGTGCTACCACATTTAGAGCATTTACCTAAAAACCGTTTCTCTCTGCCACAATAATTACATTTTAATCTTTTTGTACTTTCGTAGTAACTTAGTTTTATAGAGCAATGTTCACACTCCTCTATATGTCCACAATCTTTGCATTGAATCATTGTAGAATAACCTTTTCTATTTAGAAGAAGTATTACTTGTTCGCCTCTAATTAAAGTTTCTCTTATAGATTTTAAAAGTTCACGACTAAAGAAACTATTTTCTTCCTCTTTCATATCCACAAGTTTAATCTCTGGAAGTTTTGCATCATTGTATCTTTTATCCAAAATTTCTAAATGAAATTGATTTTTCTTAGCTAAATAATAACTCTCTACATCTGGAGTAGCTGACCCAAGGACAACCTTACAATCTTCTAAGATAGCTTTTTTAATAGCCACATACTTTGCATTGTAACGAGGGTTGGTATCTTGCTTGTAACTGTTTTCGTGTTCCTCGTCTACAATTATATAGGCTAGATTTTTCACTGGAGCAAATATAGCTGACCTCGCTCCAAGTACAACTTTTTTCTCTCCACTTATTATGCTAAGCCACTCTCTCTGCTTATCTTTATCGGAGATATTACTGTGAAGAACAGCCACTTCCTCTCCGAACTCTCTTGCAAATCTATCTTTCATCTGTGGTGTAAGAGAAATCTCTGGGACTAAAAATATACTTCCCTTTTTCTCTTTCAAAGCGTCTTTTATAAGTTTTATATAGACCTCTGTCTTTCCACTTCCAGTTATACCACGGATAAGAAAATATTTTTTATCTAAGTTTTCTATATTTTCAACTACCTCTTTTTGTTTATCAGTCAGTTCTACATCTTTAGAGGTTATTTTTCTTATCTCTTGCTGTTCCTCAAACTCTCTTTCAGATATTTTCTTTTCGTAGATTAGTTTTTTATTTTCTAAAAGTCTATCTATAACTTTTTTTTCAAACTTTTCATCAACACTCTTTTTATTAAATCTATTTCTTTTTATAAAATAGTTATAAATATCTTGATATTTTTCTCTGTTTTCTAGTATCTCGTATCTTGCAAAATCTAAAATATATTTTTTATCTTTTATCTCTGTAAGAATTTTACTATCTATAAAGTCTTTTATCTCTGTAAGCTCAAAAGTTTTTCTAAGAGTTTGCTTTGTAACTCCTAATTTATCAAAAAAATAATCAAGATTTTCATCATATTCTTTATCACTAAGGTTTAAACTATAAAACTCACTATATTTTATCTTAAGTTCTTTTGGCAGTGCAGCTGATAAAACTGTTGAGAAGTTACATAGATAATACCTGCTTATCCATAATAAAAGCTCTATATACTTAGGGGAAAGTGATATTTCATTTTCTAGTTTTCTTTTAATTCCTAAGACCTTAAAATCAAAACTCTCACTTTTATCCTCTTCGATTACTAAAGCACCTCTTTCTCTATTTCTAAAGTTTACAGCTACCCTATCTCCAATATTAAACTGCTCTTTTTCATCAGAGTAAGTGAAAAATGAATTTGTGCCGTCTACAAATAGTTTATAATACTTCATCTTTCACCCTCCAAATTTATTCTAATATGATTTTTATCTCGTTTACTTCTAAAAGTTCTGTTCCCGGCTTAGGATAAAACTCTTTTACCTTACCAGTTCCTTTTATATTAAGTTTAACTTGATTTCCACTAAATATATCTACAACCTCTCTCATAGTTTTTCCTTTTATATCAGGCATAATATATATTTTAGTTTTTGTTGTTTTTAGATTTATATTTTCTATTTCACTTTCAGTGATTTTTATTTTTGAAATGTCGTCAGCTACAATCTCTCTTGTTATTGTAAGTCTTTTTATAACATTTGAAAATACTGGAGCTGCTATAAGTCCTCCAAGTTTTCTTTCAACATTTCTTGGTTTATAAAACATTATAAGTCCAACATATTTAGGATTATCAGCTGGGAAACAACCGATAAAAGATGTTAGGTAATCATCTTTTAAATATCCACCTCTACCAGCACTTATCTGTGCAGTACCAGTTTTTCCACCAATTCTATATCCAGAAACTTTTGCTCTAGCTCCTCCACCGCTCACAACAACTTGTTCTAGCATATCTTTCATCTTTTCAGATGTCTCTTTGCTAATTGTATGTCTAACAACTTTCGGAGTATTTCTTTTTATAACTGTTCCGTTGCTCGAATCAACTATTTTTTCCATTAAGTATGGTCTGTATAAAACTCCACCATTTACAAGAGATGAAAATGCCATTACCATTTGTATTGGTGTTACAACTATCCCTTGACCAAAGGCGATTGTGTTTTTCTTAAGACCGTCCCATTTTCTACTTGGAGTATGATAAGGAACTTTTTCATAAGGAAAATC
>Red_p1__coassemble_1471_pt1 | contig 8984 bp, 7 predicted proteins | sample Red_p1__metabat2_low_PE_033 | metagenome-assembled genome bin Red_p1
ATATAAAAATTAATTTAAGTAAAAAAATATATTTTGATGATATAAAGTTGGTTGAAATAGGAAAATATGGAGATATTGATATAACAGATAAAGCTGGAAAAAAAGCTAGAATAACAGTTGTTATGAATAATCTTGCAAAAATACTTTTTATTCTTAAGGAAAATCTAAAAGCTGGAACAGTGGTTATAAAAAAAGATGAAGAGAAAAAAGAAAGTTTTGTTAAAGAGATTTTTAAAGTGATAGGTGTATATATTTTTATTAAGTGTATTATTATTTTAGCAGGAAGTATCGAGGATAATATATCAGAAAAATATAGATATAATTTAGATTTTTCTAAATATGGTATAGTGAGAGAGGAACTTTCAGATGGTGGTTATGCAGAGTATAATTACAAACACGGAAAGAAAAATGGTTTGGCAAAATATTATGATTTCTCAGGTGCAGTTGTAAGAGAAACAGAGTATAAAAATAATGAAAAGCTAAAAGAAAAAGAATATACATCTGATGGTATGATAGCTAAAGAGAGAGAATATGATAAAAATGGAAATGAAAAAGTAAAAAAATATTCTTCAGAAGGAAAAGTGAAAGAGGAGTTAACAATAGAGGGAGATATATGCAAAAGAAAATTATATACAGAAAGTGGCTCACTTATATTGGAAGAAACTACTGTAAATTATATGAGATATGGAGATAAAAAAATAGTTTACTATCCTAATGGAAAAATTTTTATGAAAGCAGAGTTCAATGAAAAGGGAAGATTACTTCCTCCACTAAAAGTCTATGATGAAAATGGAAGATTAAGACTAGAAGAGGAATATAATAAAAAACAAGAGTTTTATATCCATAGAATATTTGACGAAAATGAAAAATTAATAAAAACAAAAGAGAAATTGGTTTCTAGTTGGCAAGAGGTTTACTCTATGAAAATAGCAATAATAAACTATTTTGAAAAAGATGAAATTTATGAAAATGAGATTGAGATGTTTAAGAATTTTTTAGAAAATGAAAAATAGGTGGTGCTTATGAAAAAATATCTAAAAATAATTTTAACTGTCTTTATAATAATAGGAAATATTGGTTGTAGTGTTACTGATGAAACAACAGGTTATTTTTTGGAAAGTGTAGCCATAGTAACAGGACCTATTTGGTATCCTTTTGTTCAAATGAAAGAAAATATGAGAACGGCAGCTTATGAAAGAAAAATAAAAAAACCTCTAAAAGGAACTCCGGGTAAAACTAAAACTACTGGATATTTAGAAGGTTACCTATGGGGCTATATAGAAGGTGAATACGTCAATATAGAAATTACCTGTGATGAAAAAGGATTTTTTCAAGAATTGAAAGCTTATTATTTGAATGGAAAAATAGCTTATGAGGCAAAATATGAAAAAGGTATTCCTACTTTAATAAAAAAATATTATGATGATGGAAAAATATATAGAGTTTATAAAGGTGATGGTACTCAACTAGGAAATATGATTTTAGAGTATGATGAAATTGGAAGAGTAGTATTAGATGATATAAAAAATTTTAATATAGTTTATGATGGGGATATTAGAAAAATGAAAGATCTTGGTGAGCCAAATGATAATTGTTCGGCAGAGTATTATTCGACAGGTGCTCCAAAGAAAACAAGCTCGGCAATGGGTCCGATAGCCAAAGAGGAACGTAAAAAATTCTATAAAGAAAAAGAATTTTTAAAGGATTGGGAAGAAATAAGAGGAAGAGATAACAAAACAAAACACAATGGAAAATATAAAATTTATTCTCCTAATAAAAAATTGTATGCAGATTTTAATTTTAAAAATGGTTACCTTGATGGAATACAAAAACAATATTACTGGAATAGTGATAAACTTTATTCAGTAGAAAATTGGCAAAATGGTAAAGAGATAGGAACTCATAAATATTATTATTTAAGTGGAAAAATAAAATCCATTGTAGAATACAACCCTTCAAAAAATATTATAATTGAAAAATATTACAACTTATTGGGAAGATTAGAAAGAATTGATGAATATAATTATAAAAGAGGAAATTTAAATCTAGGAGATCGTGTAAAAAGTACTGAATATTTTTCAAATGGTCAGATAAAATCAATTGAATTTGAACGTTCTTATGGAGATAAAGGCTACTATATGGATGGAAAATTAAAATATGAAGAAGTGAAAGAAAAAATTGAAGGTAGCAAAGAAAAAGAGGTTATTAAAAAATGGTATTACTATGACGGTACTGTTAAAGAGTTGGAGGCAAAATTAATTGCTGAAAAAGAAACGCTTAAGAGAATAAATCTCCTTAGAAAATATTATCCAAATGGAAATTTGTCCTATGAGGAAAGAGAATATGTAGATGATAATATTCAAATAGAGAGATACTATGATGAAACTGGAAAATTACTTAAAGAAAAGAAAGAAAAATAATAAACAGAAAGACCACATCTAATTAGGTGTGGTTTTTATTTATAGAGTACCTCTTTTTAAATCTATGTTAACTAAATTATAGCATATTTTATTAAAAATTTTAAATAAAATAATTTTTATTAATGTTTAAAAAATATTGTTTAATAAAATTTTGGAATTTTAATTTATAAAAAATAAAATTTTATTATATTAAACCGAACAAAAATAAATATTAAAATTCAATATTTATAATATAATTAAATAAAATTATAGAACAAATAAAAAAAATAATTGTTCACTATCTTTTTTATAAAAATAGTGATATCATTATTCAAAACAAAATTAAAAAGGGGATGAGATAACAATGTGTTTAAAAAAAATAGTTAGAGGATTGATAATTTCTAGTTTAATATTATTAAATTTTGGTTGTGGAAAAAGTGAAGAAAAAATAGAGATAGGTATCACTCAAATAGTGGAGCACCCAGCTCTTGATTCTGCGGTAATTGGATTTAAAGATGCTTTAAAAGAAAATGGTTTTGATGAAACAAAAGTAAATTTTGAAATTCAAAATGCTCAAGGAGATTTTGGAACAGCTCAAACAATAGCTCAAGGATTTGTACAAAGTAAAAAAGATTTGGTTTTGGCAGTTTCAACCCCATCATCACAAGCAATGCTTAATGCTACAAATGAAATCCCAATACTTATCACAGCAGTAACTGATCCAAAAGCTGTTGGACTTGTAGGAAAAAATCTATCAGGAACAACTGATATGCCACCAATGGAAAAACAAGTGGAACTTATAAAAAAACTTTTACCAAATGCTAAAAAAGTTGGTTTCCTATACAATACAAGTGAAGAAAATTCTAGAGTATTTTTAGAAAAATTTAGAAAAATAGTTGAAGCTAATGGATTGGAGATAGTTGAAAAAGGTGTTACAAATGTAAATGAAGTTGGTCAAGCATTGGATATTTTATTAGAAGATGTAGATTTATTATATACGCCAAGTGATAATACAGTAACTTCATCTATAAGTTTAATTTCAGAAAAAGCAAAAGCTAAAAAAGTTCCAATGATAACATCTGATGATGCACAATTTGGTGCTGGTGGACTTGCAACAGAATCTATTGATTTTAAAAATTTAGGATTCCAAACAGGACTTATGGCAGTAAGAATTTTAAATGGTGAAAAAGTAAGCGATATGCCAATAGAATCACCAAAAGATACAAAACTTATGATAAACCAAGAGTTAGCAAAAGAATTTGGAATAGAAATTCCAAAAGATTTATTAGAAAAGTTATAATTTTATAAAAATTAGAAGAATAAAACGAACAAATTTTTGAGAGAAAAAAATAAAATTATTTATGTAAAGTCAAGTTTTTAAAGGGAAAACTTTTATCAAAGTGGAACAAATAAATATTTTAATTGTTATCTACAAAATAATTAAAAATAATGTTACTATTATTGCATAAATAAGGAATAGGAGAGGATAGAGATGCTTACAGGGACAATCGAACAGAGTTTAATATTTGCTATAATGGTAATGGGAGTATATATAACTTTTAGGATATTGGATTTTCCAGATATGACAGTTGATGGAAGTTTTCCATTGGGAGCTGCTATAGTAGCAAGTTGTTTAGTAAAAGGAGTTAATCCAATAATAGCTCTTGCACTTGCAATCTTAGGTGGTTGTATAGCAGGATTTATAACAGGTTTTATCAGTGTAAAATTTAAAATAGCTGGGTTACTTGCAGGAATAATTGTTATGACGGGACTTTACAGTATAAATATAAAAATAATGGGAAGAGCCAATGTATCACTTTTCAAAGTAGAAAGTATATTTTCAAGTGGTTTAAATAAAATAATTATCATTGCAATAGTAGTTGGGCTTTGTAAAATATTTTTAGATTTCTTACTTAGAACAAAATTTGGTTTTGTCCTAAGAGCTTTGGGAGATAATGAAAACTTAGTAGTAACTTTAGGAGTTGATAAAGATAAATTAAAAATATATGGACTTATATTATCAAATGCAATAGTTGCTTTAGCTGGTGGATTATATGCTCAACATCAAGGATTTGCCGATGTGGGAATGGGAACAGGAACAATCGTTACAGGACTTGCCTCAATAATAATTGGAGAAAGTATCATACAAAATAAAAGAAAATTTTCAATGACAACAATAGTGGTACTTGGAACAATAATTTATAGAATGATAATAACAATCGCTTTAAAAGTTGGATTTAATGCAAGTGATTTGAAACTTATAACAGCAATTATAGTTGTATCAATATTAGCAGTAAAAAATAGTAATTTGTTGAAAGATAGAGGGAGAGTGAAGAAAAATGCTTAGTTTGAGATCAATAGAAAAAACATTCTTAACAGAATTAGGAACAGAAAAAAGAGTTTTCAAAGGATTGAATTTAGATATAAATAATGGAGAATTTATAACAGTTATAGGAAGTAACGGAGCTGGAAAATCTACTCTTTTAAATCTTATAATGGGAAGTATAACTCCTGATTCTGGTACAGTTTCTTTAGATGAAAAAGATATTACAAGAGATGAGCTTTACAAAAAAAATTCATATATCTCAAAAGTATACCAAGACCCATCAATGGGAACTGCTCCATCAATGACAGTATTTGAAAATCTTTCAATGGCTGATAATAAAGGTAAAAAATTTAATTTCTCATTTGGATTAAATCAAAAAAGAAAAAATTATTATGAAAGTCTTTTAAGTGAGTTAGGACTTGGAATTGAAAAACAAATGGATACAGAAGTAAGAATGTTATCTGGAGGTCAAAGACAATGTTTAGCACTTTTAATGGTTACTTTAAATAAACCAAAACTTCTTTTATTAGATGAACATACAGCAGCACTAGATCCAAAAACATCAAAAATAATTTTAGATAAAACTGATGAGATTGTTAGAAAAAATAATATAACAACACTTATGATAACTCATAACCTTGAAGATGCTATCACTTATGGAGATAGAATAATAATGTTACACGAGGGGGAAATAATCCTTAATGTAAGTGGAGAGGAAAAAAGAAAACTAACTCCTAAAAAACTTTTAGAAAAATTCCAAACAGTTAAGGGAAGATTAAATGATAGTGCGATTTTCACCGCTTAGTTAAAATATACACATAAAAAGACTTGAGCCTAAAAACCCAAGTCTTTTTATTTTGTTTATTGATAAATAAAATCTTAAATGATATAATTATTTTGAAAAAATATGTTTAAGGAGAAAATAGATTATGATAAAAAGTATTTTTTTTGATGTTGATGGAACTCTTTTAAGTTTTAAGACACATGCTATGTCAGAAAAAACAAAAGAGGCTTTGGAGAAGGCTAGAAAAAAAGGAGTAAAACTTTTTATAGCCACTGGGAGATCTCCAAAAACTTTTGAGATTGTTAAAAAAACTTTGGGATTTGAGTTTGATGGATATGTTATGTTAAATGGTCAATATTGTGTGGTAGAAGATAAAGTAATTCACAGTATGACACTTCCAAAAGAATCTTTAGAATCAATAATACCATATTTAGAAAAAGAAAAAATATCTTGTGAGTTTGTGGAACTTGATTATATGTATACGAATTTTGTTAATGAAAGAGTGCTAGAACTTCGTAAATTTTTGGGAAGTACATTTAAACCTACACCAATTGAAGACCCAAGACGTTCTTTAGAAAATGAAACTTATCAACTTTGTGCCTATATAAATGAAGATGAAGAAAAAGACTATTTTGAAAATATGCCAAAATGTAGAGCTGTCAGATGGAATAAACTTTTCGTTGATGTTATTCCAAGTGAAGGTGGAAAAGGTGTTGGAATTAAAAAAATGATAGATTATTTGGGAATCTCACAAGAGGAAACAATGGCTTTCGGTGATGGTGGAAACGATATTGAGATGCTTGAATTTGTAAAAATCGGTGTGGCAATGGGAAATGCAGGGGATAATGTAAAAAAATCTGCTGACTATGTAACAGAAAGTGTTGATGATGAGGGAATTTATAAAGCATTAAAGAAATTTGAGATAATATAATAAAAAGAAAACTTTGAATTACTCCAGACTACTAGAAGTTGATTAACTACGGTTTATTTCTCTAAAATCTCAAAACTCGCTACGCTCAAACAATTGAGATTTTTAGCGTTCAATAAATCCTTGTTAATCTAACTTCTCTTCGTAATTTCCGTAATTCTTAAAGTTTTCTTTTTTGTTTTGATATTTTTTTATTAAAAATTTTATATTCTTTCAAAAATATATTCAGTTTCAGAAGATAAATCCTCTCTAAAAATATAGCCAAGTTCATTAAATTTTTTTAAATCTTCGGGATTTTCAATATTATGTTTTGCTATAAATTTAGCCATCTCTCCTCTAGCCATTTTAGAGTAAGTCCCTTTTGTAACTAGCTTATCTCCAGATTTTTCAACAAAAGAGCAAGTGATAAAACGAACATCTTCACTTAAAAATTTTTCAATAGCTTTGGTATACTCTTTTGATGCAAGATTTATAATAATTTTACTTTCATCTAAAATTTCTCTATAAATCTTATCTCCCCAAAAATCATAAAGATTTTTAAAACTATCTATTTTTAATTTTGATTGCATTTCAAGACGGTACGGGGTAATTCCATCTAAAGGTTTTAAAACTCCATAAAATCCAGAAAGAATTCTTAAATTTTTTTGAAGATATTCTATATTATTATCTTCCAAAACAGCGAGAATAAGATGTTTGAATACTATTCCCTCATAAGTTAGTATTGCTGGAGTAAGATTTTTAGTTAAATCCATATTTTTTATTCTTTGGATATTTTCTTCTAAAAGTTTATCGTTACACTTCCATATATTTTGAAGTTCAGACTGATTTTTTTCTCTTAGAGTAGATAATATCTTTTTTGTATCCTCTAGAAAAATAGGCAAACTATTATATTCTAACTCCTTATTATTTTGTGACATATTTTTAGCTGGAGAAATAATTATTCTCATTATATTTCACCAAGCATTTTTTCAGGGTCATCAGCTGCTTTTACTTTATCGTTTGCTTTTATAATAATTCCATTTTCATCAATTAGATAAGTAGTACGAACTACTCCCATAGAAACTTTTCCATAAAGTTTTTTCTCTTTCCATACATCATAAGCTTTTATAACTTCAAGTTCTGGATCAGCAAGGATAGTGATTTTAAGATTTTGTTTTTCTTCAAATCTTTTGTGAGATGCCACAGTATCTTTACTGATACCGATTATTTCAACATTTTTTTCTAAAAACTCAGGATATCTTTCAGAATAACCACAAGCTTGTTTTGTACAACCGGGAGTATTATCCTTTGGATAGAAATATAAGATAACTTTTTTTCCTAGATAATCACTTAATTTATGTAATTCTCCATTTTGATCTGGTAAAGAAAATTCAGGTGCTTTTATTCCAACTTCTAGCATAATTGTTCCTCCTTAATATTTGTCCTATGCCACTATTTTAACATATTTTATCTATTTTTTCATTAAAATCCATATAATTTTATTATACTACAAAATAATAACTATTTTTTGAAATAAATTTAGCAAAGATAATTTTTTTATGCTATAATATTTAAAAGTATAAGGGGGATTTTATTTCAAAATACGGAGGAAAAATTTTGGTAGATGCAATATATATTCATATTCCTTTTTGTGTAAAAAAATGTGGATACTGTGATTTTTTATCTTTTCAAAGCACAGAATCCCAAAGAGAGGAATATATAAATAAAATTATAGATGAAATAAGATTATATCCAAAGGTGAAATATGATACAATATATTTCGGTGGGGGAACTCCATCTCTTTTGGAACCTTATCAAGTGAGAAAAATCTTAAAAGAGTTAGATTTTGACGAAACAACAGAGATAACTTTGGAAGTAAATCCAAAAACAGTTGATAAAGAAAAGCTAGAGCAACTAAAAGAGGCAGGAATAAATCGTTTAAGTATCGGGATACAATCTTTTAATGAAACTTTCTTAAAAAAACTTGGAAGAATCCATTCGAAAGATGAGGGAATAAATACTTATAATTTAGCTAGAGAGATTGGATTTAAAAATATATCGATAGATCTTATGTTTTCGTTGCCAGAACAAAAAATCGAAGACTTAAAAGAGGATCTGAAAATGGTATTTAAATTAAATCCAGAACATTTTTCTATATATTCACTTATTTGGGAAGAGGGAACACCTTTTTATGAAAAACTTTTATCAGGAGAATATCACGAAACAGATAATGATATTGAGGCTGATATGTATAAGTTAATTATAGATAGTAGCAAGAAAAATGGATACCATCACTATGAGATTTCTAATTTTTGTAAGGAAGGGAAGGAGTCAAGGCACAACACAAAATATTGGAGAAACGGTGAATATATTGGAGTTGGACTTGGTGCCTCAGGTTATATAGATAGTGTGAGATATAAAAATACCAGTGACTTTAAAGAATATTTTAAATTCTTGGAAGAAAAGAGATTTCCAAAAATGGAAGAAGAAATAGTTGATGAAATTTTAAAAGAGGAATATAGACATATTTTAGGACTTAGACTTTTGGAAGAGGGAATTAGTCAAAGC
>Red_p1__coassemble_1663_pt1 | contig 7972 bp, 6 predicted proteins | sample Red_p1__metabat2_low_PE_033 | metagenome-assembled genome bin Red_p1
CATACGGTTCATACCCGTACGGTCGATAGTTCGAATCTATTCCTAGGCACCATTTAAAAAATTATTCCACTCATTGTTGAGTGGTTTTTTTTATTTTAAAAAATTTTTTATTAATTTGACTTTGCTCCTTTAAAGGTTTATAATATAGCTAGGTAAGTAATCAAGATAAGATTATAATCCCAATTATACTCAAAGGAGGAAATATATATGAACTTAAAAGGAAGCAAAACAGAACAAAATTTATGGACAGCATTTGCTGGTGAATCACAAGCAAGAAACAAATATACTTACTATGCTTCAAAAGCAAAAAACGAAGGGTATGTTCAAATAGCTGAGTTATTTGAAGTGACAGCAAACAACGAGAAAGAACACGCTAAACTTTGGTTCAAACTTTTACATGATGGAGCTGTACCTACAACTACTGAAAATTTAAAAGACGCTGCTGCTGGTGAAAATTACGAGTGGACTGATATGTATGCAACTTTCGCAAAAGAAGCTAGAGAAGAAGGATTTGAAGAAATAGCTATTCTTATGGAAGGTGTTGCAAAAATAGAAAAAGAACACGAAGAAAGATATAGAAAATTATTAGCTAATATTGAAAATAAAGAAGTTTTCAAAAAATTAGATATCCAAGTTTGGGAATGTGGAAACTGTGGACACTTACACGTTGGAACTGAAGCTCCTCTAGTATGTCCTGTATGCAACCACCCACAAGCATACTTTAGAGTTAGAGCCGTTAACTATTAATCTTATTCTAAAGACATAATTTAATCATTGAGAGAGTGGATTTTTCACTCTCTTTTTTAGTAATTTTTATTTTATAACACTAAATACATATTTCAAATTTCAAAATATAAAAAATATTAAAAAGTATATTTTTTGATTTTTTTATATGTCCTATTCCAAAATACTATCCTTATATTTTCCTTTAATTTATAATAATATTTCACTGTTAAATTTTTGTAAAAATCCATTGACTTATTGGTCATTTTATAGTATACTACTTTGTGATAATGACCACACAGTCAGGGGGAGAGAAAAAATTGAAAAGTTGTAAAAAAAGGGAGGAAATAATATCCACTGGTACTAAACTTATCATAGAAAAAGGGTATCTTAATACAAGTATTCAAGACATCACTTCAAAGATGGGAATAGCCAAGGGAAGTTTCTATACTTATTTCAAATCTAAAGATGAATTTATATTAGCAATTGTCTTTAACAAAATTTCTCAACTTAAAGTAGAAGTTGATGAAATTATAGCTTTGGAGTCTTCACTAGAAGAAACTCTAAGAAAATATTTTTTACACGCTCTATCAGTTCCAGCTAAAGAGCCTGAATTTTTCCTACTTCTTATGAATCTACTAAAAAATATAAACTCTTTAGGAAAGAAAATAAGACAATTTTTAGGAGCAAATGCTCCTCTAAAATATAGAGGAGTGAAAAAAATCCTAGAAAAATATCTTGATGTGATAGATGTAGCAGATGAAGACGAATTAGAAAAATGTTCTATTATCATCTGTAATCTTGTAAATACTTTTTATGAACAAAAGTTTAACCCTTTTGTTTCTTGTTACAATAATGACTCTTCTAAAAATCCTACACCTTTACAGGTAAAAAAATCTTTAGAAAGCATTAATTTAAAAAATGAAGTTGATTTTTTAACTAAAATCGCTATGAAAATAATAAGAAAATAAAATTTTAAATATAAGAGGTGATATTCTTTATGAAAAAAACACTGGGAATATTTCTATTACTAAGTGCTGCATCTTTTGCTAGAACTCTTGACCTAGAACAAGCAATTGATTTATCTCTTACTAATAGCAAAAATATTCAAATCGCAGAAAGAAATAAAAAGATAGGAGAACTTAATCTTTCTCAAGCATTTAAGTATGCTTTACCTACTGTTGCTTACCAAGGTACATACAGCAGAAATGAACACTCTCATAAAAATGCTGTGTATGAAAGAAAATTAACAGAAAAATATAAGGACAGCAAAGATGGATATACTAGTAAAATAATTGCTACTTATCCTCTTTTCCAAGGTGGAGCTATACTTGGTGGGATTAAGGGAGCTAACGCTCAAAAAAATATTTTAGATTACTCTTTCTTAAAAGAAAAAGTTAATACTAGAATAAAAGTAATATCTCTTTATAGTAACATCATCAAATATGAAAATAATTTAGAAGCTTTAAAAAGCTCACAAAAAGAGTTAGAAGCAAGAATGAAACTACAAGAGAAAAAATTAAAAGAACGTTTAATCATTAAAGCTGATCTTTTAAAAACAGAATACTCATTACTTGATATCGAATCTCAAATAGTTAAAGTTCAAAGCTCTATTGCCACTGAAAAGAAAAATTTAAAAATAGAACTTGGAATTCCTGAATCAGAAGATATAGATTTAAAAGATTTAGTTATCCCTACAAACCTAAGTGAAAATATAAACTTTGACAAAGATATGATAACAGCTAAAAATCAAAGTTTAAACGCTTTAATTGCTAAAAATAAAGTAGAATATTCTAAGGCTGAAAAAATGGTAGCTCTTAGCGATAATTTACCTAAAGTTTCTGCTTTTGCAAGTTATGGTGGAACTGAAAGACTTCATTCTAGTGATGTTTTCCATGATGAAGAATGGAGAGGTGGAGTTCAAGTTGATTGGGAACTATTTAGCTTTGGTAGTGGAATAGATGCTTACAGAGTGGCTAAAGAAAATTATAAAATAGAAGAACTTAACAATTCTATCACTCAAGACAATATCGAAATTAATTTAACTACTGCTTATAGCGAAGTTTTAAGACTTGAAAAATATAGAGAAGCTATGAGAAGTTCTCTAGAAGCTTCAAGAGAAAACTATCAAATAGATACAAAAAGATACGAAGCTGGACTTTTATCTACTCAAGATTATCTAAACTCTGAAGCTCAATACAGAACTGCTCAAATGAACTATAATTCTGCTGAAACTGATTATCTATTAGCTTTTGAAAATTATAGATCACTTATCATCTAATAAAACTAAGTATATTAAAAATTTTTAAATGGAGGATATATATGAAAAAAATACTTTGTTTATCTCTAATTTCTGCATTTATGTTCCTTGGGTGTGGAAAGAAAAAGGAAAAAGTTGAGGTAGTTGAAAAACCTAAATACGTTGTAACAGAACCTGTTCAAGTAAGAGAACTAAGCCAAACTTTTAGAAGTGACGCTATACTTGAACCAGAATTCAAAGTTGATCACACTACTGAAAAAGGTGGAACAATAGAACAAATATTCAAGAAAAATGGAGAACATGTTAAAAAAGGTGAAGTTGTAATGAAACTTTCTGATGCTGACACAGAAGCTACTTACAATTCTTCAAAATCTCTATACAATGTAGCTAGAAATAACTACAATAAATTCAAAAGATTATATGATGAACAACTTATATCATACTTAGAATATGTAGAATATGAAAATGCTTATTCTACTGCAAAAGCTAATTTTGATGTAGCTAAAAACAACTATAACAAATTATTCAGAAAAGCTGATATAGATGGTGTTGTTGGAAATCTTTTTGGTAAAGTTGGAAATGAAGTAGAAGGAAATGCTACTATATTTACAGTAATTGATGACGAACTTATGGAATCTTATGTTGGTTTCCCTGCTGAATGGCTTGGACAAGTTAAAGTTGGTGGACCATTATCAATAGAAATTCCTGCTATCGGAAAAACTCTTGATGGACAAATATTAGAAATCAACCCAATTGCTGAATCTAATACTAAAAAATATAAATTAAAAATCGGTGTAAAAAATACTGACAATCTTATTAAAGATGGTATGTACTCTTATGTAACTATTCCAGTTGGAAAAGTTTCTGCTATGTCTGTACCAGATGAAAGTATATTCATAAGAGACTTATTAAGTTATATATTTGTTGTAAAAGATGGAGTTGCAAGAAGAGTTGAAGTTCAAACTGGAGCTCAAGACTCTAAATACACTGTTATTTCTTCTAAAGATATTAAAACAGGAGATAAAGTTGTTGTAAAAGGACTATTCGGACTTGAAGATGGTAACAAAATTAGCGAATCTAATCCAAGCACAACTACTAAAGAAACTAAATAATTAGGAGGGAAAAATGACATTAGCAGGTTTGTCAATTCGTAGACCCGTTGCAACTACAATGCTTATGATTTCTATGATTTTCATAGGACTTATTGCTATGTTAACAATGAAATCTGAGCTTTTACCCAATATGGATATTCCAGTTGTAACAGTTACAACTTCTTGGAATGGAGCCGTTCCAGAAGACGTTGAAACACAAGTAACAAAAAAAATTGAAGAAGTTTTACCTAATATTGAAGGTATTGATAAGATAACATCAACATCAGCTTTCGGTCAATCTACTGTTGTTGTAGAATTTGATTTCGGTATTGATGCTGACGATAAAGTAACAGATATCCAAAGAGAGATATCAAGAATCACAAACGATTTACCAGATGACGCTGATACACCAGTTGCCAGAAAAGTAGAAGCTGGAGCAGGTAACTTAACAATGGTTGCTATGTTTACTGGTAAAAGTAGAAGTGAAATGGGAAGTTTCGTTGATGAATATTTAAAACCAAGACTAGAATCTTTAAAAGGTATTGGACAAGTTAAAGTTTTCGGTAACCCACAAAAACAAATCCAATTACAAATTAATCCTGATAAATTATCAGCTTATAATTTATCACCTATGGAACTTTATAATATAATCTCTTATTCTAGTAAAAACTTACCTCTAGGTACTATCAACACAGGTAGCAAACAAATCGTTGGTAGATTTATGGGAGAAACAAACTACATAGATGAGATTAAAAACTTAGTAATCCACAGTAATGGTAACTCATTAAGAGTATCTGACGTAGCTGAAGTAGTTCTTACTACAGAAGACTTTACTGACTTAGGATTCTTAAACCAAAAAGAAGGTATCGTTGTTGCAGTAGAAAAATCTGCTGACGGAAGTACAATAGATCTTAACAAAGGTGTTAATAAAGCCTTTGAAGACTTAAAACCTATAATGCCTCCAGGAACTGATTTTACAGTATTACTTGATACATCTGAAGACATTACAAAATCTATTTCAAGTATCAGTTCAAGTGCTTTACAAGCCCTTGTTCTTGCAACAATAGTTTTATTAGTATTCTTAAAAAATATAAGAGCTACATTACTTATATCTCTAGCTCTTCCAGTATCAATTATGTTTACATTTGCATTCCTTTCATTTAGTGGAACAAGTATCAACCTTATCTCTTTAATGGGATTATCACTTGGGGTTGGAATGCTTACAGACAACTCAGTTGTTGTTATAGATAATATTTATCGTCATATGACAGAGTTACACTCTCCAGTTATTGAAGCATCTGATAACGGTACTACTGAGGTTACAATGTCTATCATCGCATCATCTCTTACTACAATGGTTGTATTTATACCTATATTATTTATACCTGGTATTGCAAGAGAGATATTCCGTGACATGTCACTTTCAATTATATTCTCAAACTTAGCAGCTTTAATAGTTTCATTAACTTTAATGCCTATGATAGCTAGTAAGTTCTTAAGTAATAAAGTAAATATTACAAGTGAAGGTAAATTCTTTGCTGGTGTTAAAGCTAAATATCTATCTATCATCACTTGGGCTGTTACTAACAGATTAAAAGTAGTTCTTATCACTATAGTTACTTTCTTTGTTACTGTTGGTACTTGTATGAACTTCTTAAAAGTAGAATTCATGCCTAAACAAGACCAAGGAAGATATTCTATAGTTGCTGAATTAGGAAATGGACTTGATATAGCAAAATCTCAAGATATAGCTAATCAAATAGAAGATATTATTAAAGAAGATCCTGATACAAAATACTACTTTGACTTTATCACTAACAATACTATATCTATAAACGTTGACGTTGGTAAAAAAGATACAAGAGATACATCTGTATTTGAAATCATTGATAGAATAAGACCTCTTGTAGAAAAAATTCCTGATACAAGAATCAGTTTATCAGAAAACTTCTCTATGAGTGCTCCTCAAAGAGACGTTGAAATTAACATAATGGGACCTAACTATGATGAGTTAAAATCTATCGGTAAACAAGTTGCTGACAAGATTAAAAACTTTGAAGGTGCTGTTGATATTACTTCATCTTTAGACCCAGGTAACCCAGAAGCTAGAATTATTCTTAACAGAGAAAAAATACAAGCATATGGTATCAACCCTATCACTGTTGGACAAACAATTAGTTACTTCATATTAGGAGGAGATAGAGGAAATACTACTACTGTTAAAACTGGTACAGAAGAAATTGATATTTTAGTAAGACTTCCTAAAGAATTAAGAAGCAGTATATCAGATTTATCTAACTTAAATATAAAAATTGGTGATAATGAATTCGTAAAAGTTTCTGACGTAGCTGATATCAAAGTTGTTGAAGGTTCATCAGAAATTAATAAACAAGATAGAATTTATACAGTTTCTGTTTCTGTTAACGATGGTGGTCCTGGATTAGTTGCTATTCAAAACGAACTTGTAAAAGCATTTAATGAAACTAACCCACCTAGTACAGTTTCTTATAAATTCGGTGGAGATTCTGAAAACTTACAAGACGCATCTGGACAATTGGGAGCAGCTCTTGGAATATCATTATTCTTAATATATGCACTACTTGCATCTCAATTTGAAAACTTTGTGTTACCTGTAATTATCTTAGGTTCATTCCCATTAGCTTTCATTGGTATCTTAATAGGACTTGTTACATTTAGACAACCTATTGATATAATGGTTATGGTTGGTATAATAATGCTAGCTGGTATCGTTGTTAACAACGCCATCGTTCTTATTGACTTTATCAACATAACAAGAGAAAGAGGTGTTGAGAGAGCTGAAGCTGTTATTGAATCTTGTAGAACAAGACTTAGACCAATTCTAATGACTACAATGACTACTGTATTTGGTATGTTACCACTTGCTCTAGGAATTGGAGAAGGTTCTGAAATCTACAGAGGAATGGCTGTAACAGTTATGTTTGGACTTTCATTCTCTACATTATTAACTCTAGTAGTTATCCCAGTTCTTTATACTTTAGTTGAAGATATGAACAACAAAGTTCTTGGATTTATTAAAAAATTAATAGCTCCTCTAAGAGAAAAAATGGATAAAAAAGCTGAAATGTATGAAGAAAAAAGAAAATCTAAAAAATAAAAAGGAAATATAAATTTTAGTTAGAATATTAAAATAAAAGATTCTAAAGATTAGTAATAAATATTATTAAAAATTTTGGAAGAGGGATTTGATTATAAATATCAAATCTATTCTTCCTTCATAAATATACTAATTACTAAAATTATCTTGAGGAGGGAAGAATTTATTATGAGAGAAGAGTTTTTACACTATAGAATGCTTATGGTTTATATCAATGAGGCTCAAAAAGCAAGACTTGAAGAGTTCTTTGATGAGATTGGTTTCTACCTTTATGGAATTCATAGAAAAGTTGAAACTGTTTGGAGTGATAAATTAAAACATAAAAACTGTAATACTTGGCCCGGTACAGATTGTATCTTCCTTTTAACTGTCCCTGAACAATATGTTGATGAGATGCTTTCTTACTTAAAGACATTTAGAATGTCTTTACCTGCTGGTATTGCAATGTCAGTTGGTATTCTTCCTATGGAAAGAGTTATTCCTAGACTATATGTTGAAGATTTACCTGTTAAAGAAGATCTACTTGAAAAATTAAAGAAAAAACATAAAAATTAAACTAAAAAATGGAGAGTTTTAATTAGCTCTCCATTTTATTTTTCCATCTAAACCATTTATTCAAATTTTCTATCTGCTCATATATCATATATTCAAAACGATTTAAAATATCTTCTCTATTTTTAACATTCTTATTATAAACTGACCAAACATCATCTAAATTAAATAAACAAACCTTATCTAACTCTTGCAACCTTTCATCTATAT
>Red_p1__coassemble_1703_pt1 | contig 7806 bp, 5 predicted proteins | sample Red_p1__metabat2_low_PE_033 | metagenome-assembled genome bin Red_p1
CAAATTGATAGTAGTATCGGTGGAAAAGTTGCAGTTGATCTGCCTAGTGGAAAAAATATGGTGGGAAGTTTTTATCAACCAAAAGGAGTTTTTATAGACCCAGAACTTTTGAAAACTTTACCTACAAGATATCTTCACGACGGACTTGGAGAGGCTATTAAATGTGGATTAATAAGAGATAAAAAACTATTTGAACTTTTTGAAAATATAAAAGATGACAGTGAAGTTTTAGAAAGAGCCGAAGAGATAATTTTTGGTTGCTGTATGGTTAAAAAAATTATGGTTGAAAATGATGAATTTGATAGAGGAGATAGAATGATTTTAAACTTTGGTCATACTATCGGTCATTCTATTGAGAAAAATTATAACTATGAAACATATACTCACGGAGAATGTGTAAGTATAGGAATGTGTGAGATAACAAAAATTTCTGAAAAGTTAGGACTAACTCCAAAAGGAACAGCTGACAGAATAAAAAATCTCTTAGAAAAATTCTCTCTTCCGACTACAACAACTCTTTCAAAAGAAAAAATATTAGAGGGGATATCTAGTGATAAGAAAAATTTTGGAAACAAGATAAATTTAATAATTCTAAAAGAGATTGGAAATGGAGAAATTTTTAAAATTGATTCAAAGAATTTAGAAAAATATATAGTTTAAGGAGACAGAATGAAAAGTCTAGTAATAACACCAAATTCTTTAAAAGGAGAGGTTGTAATCCCCTCTTCAAAAAGTATTGGACATAGAGAGATAATTTGTAGTGGTCTAGCCAGTGGAAAAAGTATAGTGGATAATATAAGTATATCAAAAGATATTGAGGCTACTATTGAGGGACTTAAAAGTTTTGGTGCAAAGATAAATGAAATTCCATCAAAATTTCAAGGAAGATGTGCTTTTTCTATTGAGGGAACAGATGGAAAAATAAATCTAAAAAATAAAATTATAGATTGTAGAGAATCTGGCTCAACTTTAAGGTTTCTTATACCACTTGGGATTTTATCAAATGAAAAAATAATTTTTACTGGTTCTGGAAAACTTATTGAAAGACCACTTGACCCATATTTTGAGATTTTTAATAAAAAGGGAATAGAGTATAAAACTTTTAGTGATAAAATAAATCTTCCCTTAGAAATAAATGGTAAATTAAAATCTGGTGTTTATTCACTGGTTGGAAATATTAGTTCTCAATTTATCTCTGGACTTTTGTTTTCTCTACCTCTTTGTGATGGAAATTCTATTATAGAGATTACTACAAAACTTGAATCAGAAAGTTATATAAATCTGACTTTGGACGCTTTAAAAAAATATGGAATTGAGATTATCAATGAAAATCATAAAAGATATATTATAAAGGGAAATCAAAAATATAAAAATATTGAAACATCTGTTGAGGGAGATTATTCTCAAGGAGCTTTTTGGTTAGTGGCTGGAGCTTTATCAGAAAATATTAAATCTATTGGACTCGGGTTTGGTTCGATTCAGGGTGACCAAAAGATAGTTGATATTTTAAAAGAAATGAATGTTAATTTAAAAATTTCTGAAAATAAGATAATCTCAATGGAAAGTAAAACTAGAGGAACTATAATAGACGGCTCTGATTGTCCAGATATTATTCCGATACTTACAGTTCTAGCATCAGTAAGTGAGGGAGTAACAAAAATAATAAATTCAGAACGTTTGAGATATAAAGAGTGTGATAGACTTACAGCTATTGCCACAGAGCTTAATAAAATTGGGGCAGATATACAAGAACTTTCAGACGGACTTATTATAAATGGTAAAAAATCTTTAAAAGGTGGGGAAGTTTCTTGTTGGAATGATCATAGAATAGCTATGAGTTTGGCAATCGCCTCAATAAAATGTAGAGAAAAATTAATTTTAAGAGGAACTGAGTGTGTAGAAAAATCTTATCCAGAATTTTGGAAAGATTTTGTAAGTCTTGGTGGAAAGATAGAGGAGATCTGATATGAATAGTTTTGGAAGAAAATTAAAACTTACAATTTTTGGAGAATCTCATGGTTTATCTATTGGAGCAATTATTGACGGGCTTCCATCAGGAGTAGAGCTTAACTTAGATTTTATAAAAAGAGAGATGTCAAGGAGAGCTCCTGGAAAGAATAAAATCTCAACTACTAGAAAAGAAACAGATGATTTTATAATAGAAAGTGGATTTTTTAATGGATATACAACTGGTACTCCTCTTTGTGTAAGAATTAAAAATAGTGATACTCATTCAAAGGATTACTCTATTTTAAAAAATCTTATGCGTCCATCTCACGGAGATTATCCTGGATTTGTAAAGTATAAAGGTTTTAATGATTATCGTGGTGGTGGAAGTTTTTCTGGTAGGCTTACTGCACCAATTGTTTTTGCTGGAAGTATTGCTAAACAAATTTTAAAAGAGAGATATAATATAGAGATATTTTCTCATATTTATTCAATTAAAAATATAGAGGATAGACCTTTTAATTTAATTGGAGAGCCTAAAGAAATTTTATCTAAACTTTTAGAAAAAAAACTTCCTGTATTAGATGATGAAAAAATACTTCTTATGGAAGATGAGATTTTAAAAGCTAAATCAATGGGAGATTCTGTTGGTGGAGTTATAGAATGTATGATAAATAATGTAGGAGCTGGACTTGGTTTTCCATTTTTTGATTCTGTTGAAAGTGTAATTTCTCACGGAGTTTTCTCAATACCAAGTGTAAAAGGGATTGAGTTTGGAAAAGGTTTTGATATTACAAAACTTTTTGGAAGTAGTGCCAATGATGAGTACTATTTTGATGAAGAAAAAAATATAAAAACAAAAGCTAATAACAATGGCGGAATATTAGGTGGAATAACGAATGGAATGCCGATTATTTTTAAGGTGGCTATAAAACCAACTCCATCAATATCACTGCCACAAAATACAATAAATATATCAGAAAAGACAAATGAAATCTTAGAGATAAAAGGACGTCATGACCCATGTATAGTTCAAAGGGCTGTACCTGTTATAGAAAGTATTACAGCTTTTGCTATTTTGGATCTACTTTTATCAAACTAAGGAGGAAAAATGGAAAAGCTTGATTTACAAAATATAAGAGAAGAGATAGATATAATTGATAGAGAACTTGCTCGTCTTTTTGAAAAAAGAATGGATATAGTTTTAAAAGTTGCTGAGTATAAAAGACAAAATAATCTTCCTGTAAAAGATATGGCTCGTGAAGAAAAAATCCTTGCTAAATGTGAAACTTTGGTAGAGAATAAAGAGTACGCAGAGGGGCTTAAAAAAGTTTTGAGAGATATTATGGATTTTAGTTGTGATATTCAAGAAAAAGAACTGAAGAAAGATAAAATAAAATTTGGTTTGCTTGGAAAAAAACTTGGACATAGTATTTCTCCTGAAATTCACAAAGAAATATTTAAAAATTTAAATATAGATGAAGATTATTCACTAGTTGAGTTAGATGAAAATGAGATAGAAAGTTTTTTTAAGAACGAAATTAAAAATTATAGAGGACTTAATGTAACTATTCCTTATAAGATAAAAGCTATGGAATTTATGGACGAGATTTCAAAAGAGGCTCATGAGATTGGAGCTATTAATACTATTTTTCAAAAAGATGGAAAACTTTATGGATATAATACTGACTACTTTGGTTTTAAAAGAATGTTAGAAGAAAATAAAATCTTTGTAAATGGAAAAAATTCAGTAGTTCTTGGAGCTGGTGGTGGAGCAAGGGCTGTTATTAAATATCTAATAGATGAAAATGCTAAAAATATATTAATTGTTGTAAGAAATCTTGAAAAAGCTAAAAAAGAATTAGGAGACTTGGTAAAAAATAGAAAAAATATAAGTTTTATGGATTTTGAAAGTTTTGAAAAAAGAGAGGAAGAGGGATATTTAATAGTTAATTGCACTCCTGTTGGAATGTATCCAAATATTGATGACTCTCCTATAAGTAAAGAGATATCAAAAAAATATGAAAACTCAGTAGATTTGATTTATAATCCTAGTGAAACAAAATTTTTAAGGTTTGCAAGAGAAAATGAAAAAAAATCTGTAAATGGTTTTTATATGCTTATTGCTCAAGCTGTTGAGGCTGAGGAAATCTGGCAAGAAAGAAAAATAGACAATGAAGTTATCAAGAATATAATTAAGGAGGAGTTATGAAAATACTTGTTATAAACGGACCAAATATTAATATGCTTGGAATAAGAGAAAAAAATATTTATGGAAACAATGATTATAATTCCTTAGTTGAAAAAATAAAAAAAGAAGCTAATGAACTAAACTGTCAAGTTGATTTTTTTCAAAGTAATATTGAAGGAGAAATAATAACTTCTATTCAAAAAGCTTTTGGCGTCTATGATGGTATAATTATTAATCCTGCTGCTTATACTCATTATAGTATTGGGATTTTAGATGCATTAAAATCTGTAAATATTCCTGCAATAGAAATTCATATAAGTAATATTCATCAAAGGGAAGATTTTAGAAAAAAATCTGTAACTGCTGAAGGTTGTATCGGTCAAATATCAGGTTTAGGTTTTGAAGGATATACTTTGGCATTAAGAGGACTTATTAATCTGTTAAAATAAAATATTCTGCTATAATTTAATGATTTTTATCATTTTTTTGTAGCAGTTTTTTTATTTTTTGAAAATTAAACTTTTATCTTGATTATACAATCTAATTCTATAAAATAACTATAATAAGTTGAGAAAAACTAATTTATATAGTATAATTTAATTGAAAGCTAAAACAGTATTGGAGGTTACTTATGGAAAAAATTACAGAGAGTAGACAATATGAAACAATAAAAATAATATTTTTAAAATCTATGTCAGAACTATTTCCAAACTATGATGTTGAATTGCAAAATTCATTAAATAATGGTTCTTATGGAGAAGTTTTTGATAAAAATGAAATTGTAGAGCTTTCTAATGAAGATTATGAAAAAGTTAAAGAGCAAATGAGAAAAACTATTACTGAAAATCTTCCAATAACTCTTGCTACAGATGATATAGAGCTTATGAAAGAAAATTGGAGAAAGATTGAAAGAGATGACATAAGGGAGCTTTTAAAAAATTGTGGTTGGGCAAAAATAAAAGCTTTTCAAGTGGGAGGATATACAGATTATTTCTATCTTGAACCAGAAAAATTAACTGGTCTTGTGAAAGATTTTGATCTTTATAAATATGACAGAGGATTTATATTAAAAACTCCAATGGAAGTTTTTGATTGGAATGTAGCTCCTATGAAAGATACTCCTAAAATAGCTCAAGCTTTCCAAGAGGGAAATGATTGGGAAAGAATAATGGGTATCAATTTTGCAGGAAGTTTAAACAAAAAAGTTTTCAAAAGAGAGATAGCAGAACTTATTATGCTAAACGAAACTCTTCATACAAAAAAAATTAATAAATTTGCAAATGAAATTATAAGAAATGATAAAATAAAAATAGTTACAATAGCTGGACCATCGTCATCAGGCAAGACAACTCTTTCTAAAAAATTAAGATTACATCTTCAAACTAGCGGAATAAAAACTTTGGCAATCTCTTTAGATGATTATTATGTAGGAAGAGCCAATGTGCCACTTGATGAAAATGGAAATAAAGATTTTGAAACAATTCACGCTCTTGATACAAAACTTTTGAATGAAAATTTAAGAGATTTGATTGCTGGTAAAGAGGTAGAATTACCTTTATATGATTTCTTTACTGGAGAAAGAAAATCAGTTGGACATATAGAAAAATTAGAAGAAAATGGAATAATAATTTTAGAGGGAATTCATGGATTGAATGATGAACTTACAAAATATATTCCTAGAGAAAATAAATATAAAATTTATATTAGTTGTTTAACTCAAACAAATATGGATAGACATAATAGAGTTCATACGACAGATGTAAGAAAAATAAGAAGAATTGTAAGAGATAGCTTATCTCGTGCAACTACTGGAGAGGAAACTCTTGAAATGTGGAACTCTGTTAGAAAAGGTGAGGAAAAATGGATATTCCCATTCCAAGAAGAAGCAGACGCCATATTCAATTCAAGTCTTTGCTATGAACTTGGAGTTTTAAAACCTTATGCAATTCGTGAACTTATCAAAATAGATATAGAATCTCCTCAATATGAAGAGGCAAAAAAACTTGTGGAACTTTTAAGTTGTTTTGTAGATATAGAAACAGAACTTGTTCCATCTGATTCTCTTTTAAAAGAATTTATTGGAGGAAGTGTATTTTATAATTATTAAAGGTGGAGAAAATATTGGAAAATTTAGAAAATAATATGAAAGAAAATATAAATGATAAAAAAACAGAAAATGTTCCTGTGGCTCCTACAAAGAAGAAAAAGAAATTTTTTAGGTGGCTAAAAAGGACTTTGGGATTTTTATTTTTGGAGCTTTTTAAAGCTATTTTTAGATTAATAATCTTAGGGCTTGCAATATTTACCATAAGTAAGCTTATAAAAATTGATAACAGAAAACCATCAGTGCCTGAAAAAGTTTATTTAGAAGTATCTTTAGCTGAAAAAGTAAATGAAAATAGAATAAAAAATCCATTTGATATAGATAATAAGATGAATTTTTATGGATTCTTAAAAAAATTAAATCAAATTAAAAATGATAAAAGAGTTCAAGGGATAATTTTTAAACTTGGATATATGTCTTTAAATAATGCTCAGATTGAAGAGCTTAAGCTAAAAATATCCGAACTTAAATATTCTGGTAAAAAAATCTATGTTTATAGTGAAAATTTAGATAATAGAAATTATTCTCTTGCTCTTGAAGCTGATAAAATAATTATGCCTAATAATAGTTGGGCTGGGTCTGATATAAGTGGTTATTCTGCAAGATACCCATATTATAAAAATCTTGGAAATAATCTTCTTATCAGTGCCAATGTTATTCATATAGGTGATTATAAATCAATGGGAGAAAATTATACAAGTTCAAAGATGAGTGAGGAGTTTAAGGCTAATACTAAGAGAATTTTAGATAAAAGATATATGAATTTTGTAAGTGATATAGCTTTAAAAAGAGGAATCCCAGAAAATCTTATCAATAAAAAAATTCTTGATGGAGATTTTGTAATGTCTTCTCCAAAAGTTCTAAGAGAAAGCAACTTAATAGATGAAACTATTTATTACGAAGATTTTATCAAAGAAAATAAGATTGATTCAAAAATAACAATAGAGGAATATTTTGAAAGAGTGGCTGAAGAGTTAGAATATAAGATTGAGAAAAAAGATAAGATTGCAATTATCTATGCAGAGGGAACAATAGTTTCTGAAGACTCTCCTAAAATAGAAAATAAAGTTACTCCAAAAGATATAAAAGAAAAATTAGCAAAAGCCGATGAACTACCTAATGTAAAAGGGATTGTTCTTAGAATAAATTCTCCAGGAGGTTCTGCTCTAGCATCAGACATTATTTATGAGGCTGTTAGAACTACTGAAATTCCTGTTTATATTTCAATGGGCGGAGTAGCTGCTTCTGGTGGATATTATATTGCCTCAGCTGGAGATAAAATATATAGTGATAAAGGAACTATTACTGGTTCAATTGGTGTAGTAAGTATAATACCAGATCTATCAAAACTTGCTGAAAAAATTGGAATTGATTTTGACGAGATTTCCAATGGAAAATATACAAATCTTTATGATGTTACAAAACCATTATCAGATAACGAAAAAGAAAAAATTTATAAATCAAGTTTGATTGGGTATAATGAGTTTGTTGAAAAAGTAGCTCTTGGAAGAAAAATGTCTGTTGAAGAAGTTGAAAAAATAGCTGAGGGACGTGTTTGGCTAGG
>Red_p1__coassemble_2483_pt1 | contig 5751 bp, 5 predicted proteins | sample Red_p1__metabat2_low_PE_033 | metagenome-assembled genome bin Red_p1
AAAAGGATTATATTCCACTACAATTCCAACTGCTTTTTTCATATTCTCTCCATTTCATTTTTCTCATCTAATTATATCACAAAAATATATTTTAATAAAATTCTTCTCTTCTATTTTACATAAAAATAACAAAAAAGGTTACTGATTTTATCTCAATAACCTTAATCTTTTTAATATTCATCAACTCTATAAAATAAGTCTTTTTCTAAAATTTTAACTGAAGATTTTAACTCCTTTACAATTTCCTTTTCCATTTTTTTTATAATTGGAGTCAATGCTGTAACAGAAATTGATCCAAATATAAATCTATTATTATCAAATACTGGAACAGCAATAGAACTTACACCAACCCCTATTTCATCATATTCTGTGGAATAACCCTTTTTTGAAATTGTATCTAACTCTTTTTTTAAAGAAATGATGTCTGTTATAGTATCTTCTGTGAATTTTTCAAGTGTTAAGTTTTCCAATTTTTTTTGTTTATATTTTATTAATAATTTTCCTGATGATGTTGCATGAAGAGGAAAATTTGAATCTTGAGTACTCGTTAAAATATAATGACTATTTTTAGGATTTACAACAATAGCTGTAAAAATATTATCTGAATCAATTATTTGTAATCTACTAGAAACATTAAATTTGTCAGAAAGATTATTTAACAAACTCAATGATAATTCTTTAGCTCTGTTTATATTATTTTTTACTATTAGATTTGATTTTAATAAGAAGAAATTTCCTATAGAATATGTATTTGTTTTTAAATTATGTGCCATTAAATTATTTGCAACTAAACTATTAACCAAGCCTCTTGTAGTATTAATATTTAAATTTACTTTTTGACTTATAGTATTTAATGAAAGTTCTAAATTGTTAGAATCAAAACAATTTAAAATATTAACTGCTCTTTGAATAGATTGAATAACTTTTATATTTTTTTCCATTATACTCCCTCTTTTATCCCATTAAACAAACTTTTTCTTTAATTATTATACCATATAAATATTTTTTTTCAATTTTATTATTTTTTTATTTCGTTCTATTTCCTTTCAAACAGTATATTTTTATTTTTTTTTGACTATTATTTTTATATTTTTTAAAAAAATATATTGACAAAAAAAACTCCTGTGCTATAACTATATTATAGTTTTAAAAACGATAATATAGTTTAATGCAAAGGAGGATTTTTATGAAAAACAAACCAATATGCTATGTGCCTGGAAGAGAAATACCTGAAGTTTTTAGTGGTGTACCCTCTTTTTTAGGACTTCCAAAAATTAATTCTGAAGCTGATTTAAAAGACTATGATTTAGTATTTATGGGTGTCCCTTGGGAAGGAGTTTGTACTTATGGTGGATACTCTGGCTGTGAACTTTCAACTAAAAATATAAGAGAAGCTTCTACAAGATATGGTGGATATCTTCCTGAATTTGACTTAGATGCTTTTGATTATTTTACAGGTGGTGATTTTGGAGATTGTCCTATTCAAAATGGAAATTATGATTTTTCTTTTGAGAGTATTAGAAAAATGTATTCTCAAATTTTAGATGCAGGAAAAACACCTATTGTTTTTGGTGGAGATCACTCTATTTCTTTCCCTTTAGTTAGTGAATTTGCAAAACGTCACAAGAAAAAAATAGGAGTAATTCATTTTGATGCTCACATGGACAACATGGATAATTACGGAGAAGAAAAATATGCTAGATGTTCTCCTTTCCATAGATTGTATGAAGATGAAAACATAGATCCTACAAAAATTGTTCATTTTGGTATAAGAGGTCCTAGAAATAATCCTAATGCTTTAAAAGAGGCTAAAAAATTTGGTGCAACAGTTATTACTGGAATGGAAGTAAAAGAAAAAGGATGGCGTAACTCTATAAAAAAAGCTATCGAAATTGTAAAAAAAGATACAGATACTTTTTATGTAACTGTTTGTTCTGATATACTAGACATAGCTAATAATCCTGCAGGTCCACCAGATCCATGTGGAATGACTACTTATGAACTTGCTATGATGTTACATGAATGTGGAAAAGCTGGGGCAGGAGCTTTTGATTTTGTAGAGTTATATCCTAGTAAGGATCCTGAAAATACTTCTGGTCATGTTGCAGTTTGGATGACTATCTATTTACTAACAGGATTAGCTAAATATAAATTTGAAGTAGAATAAATTAAAATGTAGGGAGGAATAGTATGGGAAAAAAGTATACTTGGATTGATAAAATAAAAGCTATAGGACCTGGGGCGGTTATAACAGCTTCTTTCATAGGTCCTGGAACAGTTACTGCTTGTACAAAAGCTGGGGCGACTTTTGGATACGCATTACTTTGGACTGTAGTATTTGCAACAATAGCAACAATTGTTCTTCAAGAAATGTCAGCAAGATTAGGAATAGTTACACAAAATGGATTGGGAGAGGCAATTGCTAATACTTTCGAAAATCCCTTATATAAGAAAATAAGCATCATTCTTGTTGGAGTTTCTATAGTTAGTGGTTGTGCGGCGTATATTGCCGGAGATTTAGCTGGTACTGCTTTAGGTCTTACTACAATAATAGGAGGAAAAAGTAATGTAGTTGCTCCTATTATAGGAGTCTTTGTATTTATTCTTGTTTTTAAAGGAAGTTTTAAATTATTGGAAAGATTATTAACTGTTCTGGTAGGATTAATGGCTGTTATATTTGTAACAACAATGATTGTTGCTAAACCTGATTTAGGACAAATATTTCAAGGTACTTTTATACCTAATATCCCTCAAAATGGTCTTTTTACTGTAATTGCTATTATTGGAACTACTATAGTTCCTTATAATTTCTTTATTCATGCGGCTTCTGCTAAAAATACATGGAAAAATGCTGATGAGTTAGAACTTTCTAAATGGGATATATATTTTTCTATATCTGTTGGAGGTCTAATAACAGCTGCTATCCTTATTACATCTGCTACTTTAATGAGAGGTATTGATGTAAAAACAGCTGCTGATTTATCTATTCAATTAGAACCTTTATTAGGAAAATATGCTAAATATTTCTTAAGTATAGGTTTATTCGCAGCAGGATTATCTTCAGCTATTGCTACTCCTTTAGGTGCTTCTTATACACTAGCTGGATTATTAGGATGGAAATACGATAATAGTGATATAAGATTTAAAACTACAAATATTATTATTGTATTAACTGGAATAATTGGTTCTGCCACTGGATTTAATCCAATATCTCTACTTTTAGCTTCTCAAGCTTTAAATGGAATTATTTTACCAATTGTTGTAATCTTTTTAGTAATTGTAACTTCTAGAAAAAAAATATTGGGTGAATTTAAAAATAATATTTTTCAAAAAACAGTTGGTTGGATTATAGCTTTAATCTCTCCAATTTTAGGAAGTAGTAGCTTGGTTTCAGCAATAAAAAGTGCTATACAAATGTTAAGTTAAAGATAAATTATAAAAAAGTAGCCTTTTTAAGGTTACTTTTTTAGTATAAATCTTGACTTAAGAAAGGAGATATATGCAAGAATTTCTAGAAAATATCATAAAAAATAATGTTTCTCTGACTAAAAAAGGAAATGTCGCAAATTATATTCCGGAATTAGATAAAGCTAAGAAAGAAGATTTAGGAATATGTCTTTTAGATACCACTGGAAAAATATACTATGCTGGAGAATATACTAAAAAATTTACTATTCAAAGTATTTCTAAAATAATTGTATTAATGTTAGCAATAATTGATAATGGAGAAGAATTTGTTTTTTCTAAAGTTGGAATGGAACCATCTGGTGATCCTTTTAATTCAATAAAAAAATTAGAAACTTCTAGTAGAAAAAAGCCCTATAATCCTCTTATAAATGCTGGTGCTATTGTTGTTACTTCATTAATTAAAGGAAAAGATCCTAAAGAGAAATTTCAAAGAATACTTAATTTTACAAGAGAAATTTCTGAAGATGATTCTTTAGATGTTAATTATAAAATTTATTGTGGAGAGTCTGAAACTGGAAATCGTAACAGAGCTTTAGCATACTTTTTAAAAAGTCAAGGAATTATAGAAGGAAATGTTGAAGAAATCCTTGATGTCTATTTCAAACAATGTTCTATAGAAATTACTGTAGAGACTTTAGCTAAGATTGGATTATTTTTAGCAAAAAATGGAGTTAACAGTTCTGGTAAACAAATCATTTCTTCAAGAATTGCAATAATTGCTAAAACATTAATGTGCACTTGTGGTATGTATGATGAATCTGGAGAGTTTGCTGTAAAAGTTGGAATTCCTTCAAAAAGTGGAGTGGGTGGAGGTATTTTATCTGTTGTTCCTAATAAAATGGGAATTGGAGTTTATGGTCCATCTCTTGATAGATATGGAAATTCTATAGGAGGAGTTGCTATTTTAGAAAATCTATCTACAGAATTTAAATTAAATATTTTCTAAAAGAGGTGAATTTAATGAGTTATTCTTTTGATGAAATAATAGATAGAAAAAAATATAATTCTTTAAAATGGAATAAATTCTTTTATAAAGAAACTTTTAAAACTGATAATGATTTAATTCCTTTGTGGATAGCGGATATGGACTTTAAAGTTTCTCCTGGAATTCAAAAAAGAATTTATAAAATTGTAGAACATGGTATTTATGGATACTGTGGTTTAGATTCTGAATATTATGAAGCTATCATTTCTTGGTATGAAAAAATACATAATTGGAAAATTTCTAAAGAAGAAATTTGTTTTACTCCTGGGATTGTTCCAGCTATTTCTTATTTATTAGAAGCTTTTTCTAATAAAAAAGATTCTATCATGCTCTTCACTCCTGTATACTATCCTTTTAAAGAAAGTATTAATAAAATGGAAAGAATTGCTGTAGAATGTCCTTTATTGAAAGATGATAATAATTTTTATACCATTGATTACAATAATATGAAAAATTTAATAATTAATAACAATGTAAAAATTTTGATTTTTTGTTCTCCTCATAATCCTATAGGGCGTGTCTGGAAAGAAGAAGAATTAAATAAAATTGCGGATATCTGTTTAAAATATAATATTCTTATAATTTCTGATGAAATTCATTCTGATATTATTTTTAGTGAACATAAACATATTCCTTTTTTAAATTTAAATCATAAAATAATTAATAATTGTGTTGTTTGTAATGCGGTTGGAAAAACTTTTAATTTAGCAGGATTAAAAGTTTCTAATATAATAATAAAAAATGAAATTTTAAGAAATAAATACCTAAAAATACTGGATAAATATGGTATTAATTATCCCAATACCTTTGCTATAGAATGTGTAAAAGGAGCTTATTTAGACAGCTATGATTGGTATTATCAAATGCTTAATTACTTAAAAAATAATCTTGATTTTTTAGAATATTTTATAAAAAAAGAACTTCCTAAAGTAAAATTTTTTAAACAAGAAGGAACTTATTTAGCTTGGCTTGATTTTTCTAATTATAATTTTTCTAAAGATCAATTAAAAATATTTTTTGAAGAAAAAGTAAAAATTGCCGTTGACTACGAATTTTGGTTTGGAAAAGAAGGAGAGAATTTTATTCGTTTAAATCTTGCTTGTCCAAAATCTACATTAATAACTGTTTTAGAAAAAATTAAAAAAGAAAGTAACTTCTTATAAAAAATAATCTAAATTATTGCATAATACCCCAAAATAAAAAAGTAGGGATTTTTCTTTACTTTTTTATTTTTTATTTTAAAATTTTACAAAAAATTAAAAAGTTGGCAAGTTCCTATCCTCCCAGAGGGCTGCCCC
>Red_p1__coassemble_7478_pt1 | contig 2274 bp, 2 predicted proteins | sample Red_p1__metabat2_low_PE_033 | metagenome-assembled genome bin Red_p1
CTTGTAAAATTAAAGCTACTGCTGCTCCAAGTCCAACTATCATAGCTGCTGAAGCCATTCCTTTTATCCCTTTTACAAAACAACTAGCTATTTTACTAGGAGTATATCCATAAACAAGACCTGCTACAAATCCCATCCACATAAAACATACTGCTGTTTCAACTAGACCCCAACCAAATTTTATACAACCATACATTAATATTCCAAAGGCAACTATTAAAACTCCCAATACTAAAGGGTGTTTTTTATCAATCTCAACATTACAATCTTTTAGATCAAAAGTTTCTATTCCCTCTACTCCATAAAGAACACTTTTAGTTGGATCTTTTTTAGCTCTTTCTCCGTACCAAACTATATAAGCTGCTGTAACTAAATAGAAAAGTACAAAAGCAACTATTCTTAATCCCATTCCAGAATAAGCTAAGTTCTGCCATCTCTTGAGCTATTGCTGTTGTTGGTGCTAATATTCCTGTTGAAAATCCTATACCAACTCCAAGTAAAATCATAGCCACTCCAACTATTGCATCATATCCTAAAGTTGCTGCAAGCATAACTCCAAGTGGAGCAAATCCTATAAATTTATTTGTAGATTGTGTAATCCCTATTACTGCAAATAAAAGTAGAACTGCTGGTATAAATATTTTCTCTTTACCAGAACATTTTCTTGCAAGTTTATTACAATAAGCATGGAACATTCCTGTTGAAAGAACTGTTTCTAATGCTCCCCCTATAACTAATAATGGAAATATAATATTAGCTTGTTTTATAAGACCTTTCATTACAAAATTTGGTATTAACCATATTCCTACTGGTCTAGATTTTACTAAATGATAACTAGTACTATCTACCATTTTTAATCCAGTAGCTGTAGTTATTCTTGTATATTCCCCAGCTGGTATAACATAAGTTAAAACTGATACAAAAATAAGTAGCATAAATATTATTACATAAGAATGTGGCATTTTAAATTGTTTTTTAGACATAATTTTTCCTCCCTTTAGTTTTTTATTTCTTTTCTGTTTTTATTCTAAATTCTTCTTTAATAGCATTGAATACTTCTGGTTTTTCTATTATCTCATATATAGTAGATAGAAGTATTTTTCCTCCAATATTTAGAGCCTCACAAGCCTCTTTAGATTTTCCAGCTTTTAAATATTCATCTGAATGAGAAGAAGTTCCCTCTGGAACAAAAGCTATTCTTAAACAAGTTCCAGGAACTGTTGCCATAACACTTCCAAAATCTGTTGAACCTGTTTTTTCTCTTGGAGGACTTACTGCTGGAGCATTAAGTTCTATTGCATTTTTCATAACCAAATCATTTAAAGTAAGAATTGGAATTTTTCCTCCCATCTCTTTATCAATATGAATTTCATGAGTAGTTTCTGTCATAAGACTAGCACCTTGTAGTATTTTAAAGAATCTTTCTTTACAATCTGCTAAAGTTGCATTGTCATATGATCTTAAATAAAAGTTTCCAACAGCCTCACCAGGAACAACATTAGCTGGTCCTCCTGCATTAATTACTGTATAGTGCATTCTTACATCATCTGGTACATGTTCCCTCATAAATTCAATAGCATTAAAAGTTAAAAGTAAAGCGTCAAAAGCACTTCTTCCAGCCTCTGGTTTTAAAGCTGCGTGAGCTTTTTTCCCTTTAAATGTAACTGTAACTTTACACATAGCAAGTGATTTTACATCTGTTGTTGTATTTGGTCCGCCGTGAGTCATTAAAGCCACATCTATATCTTTAAAACAACCATTTTTTATCATAGTTAATTTTCCACCCATTGTTTCTTCTGCTGGTGTTCCATAAACTACTAATTTATAATTTTTATCTTTTAAACATTCTTTTAAAGCAACTGCCACTCCTATTCCTAATGGTCCTTGTAAATGGTGCCCACAAGCATGACCCATTCCTTCAATAGCATCATACTCTACTAAAATTCCTATTGATGGTCCATTTTCTCCATTTTCATAAACTGCTCTAAATGAAGTTTCTAATCCTCCTACACCTTTTTCCACTTGAAATCCATATTTTTCAAGAAAATCAGTTAAAGTTTCAGAGGCTTTATATTCTTTTAAACCTATTTCAGGATTATCAAAAATAAAATTAGCCATCTCTTCTAACTGAGGTTGTAGCTCTTCTAATTTTTTAAATAAAATATTTTTCATCATTGCCCCCTTTGAAAAGATGTGATATAATTATGTATACTGTATCACCTTTTATTACAGATATTCTATTACAAAATATAAAAAAAATGAAATACTGAATTT